>Ga0334883_1000336_pt1 | contig 87690 bp, 66 predicted proteins | sample GraSluR1_MG_6_FD_207230 | JGI IMG/M metagenome (GOLD analysis project Ga0334883, IMG submission 207230) | Sludge microbial communities from methane-producing bioreactor in Wageningen University, Netherlands - Granular Sludge_09_05-R1 | ecosystem: Engineered > Bioreactor > Anaerobic >... | reverse complement strand
GGTGATCGCTTGGGAAGAGGTCCGCAACGCCGCCTCGAGCACAATTCACTGGCGCTTTACCACTGAAGAGGCGCGCATTAAATTGCACAAGCTCTATCCGACAATTGATGTTTGCTGAACTACTAGGCTGCGTGGGCTACCGCCATCGGTTTGCGTGACCCCAATCTCATAAGGCGGTAGATAGAATTCACCGGGAGCAGGAGTGTAATGATAGCCTGCTGGCAAGCGAGTGTAAACGAGTTGGGTCCCGCTTGGCGAAAGGCTCCCTCGAAACCACATTACTGTTGGGCTAACGGGTCTTACTTGCAACTGCTCCAAACGTAGCTGAAAGTTTCGGTTAAAAGGAGGAGCTATGGAATAATGAGACCCCGTCGTCTCAAAGGCCCACCACTCTCCCCCCACCGTGGCGTACTCCACACGACATCCATCGGGGGACCACCGGACCCCGACCACACTGCGCTCTTCAGTAATCCGTATCAGATTGACCCTACTGGTCAGAGTATGCGTTGCAACCGGCTCTGGCACTAGAGGGGTTACTCCAGAAGACATATTTCGTGGCTCAGGCCGTTCGATACCAGGGGAAGAACTCGGCGTAGGAGATGAGAGCAATACAGACTCGGTTCCGCTTGTCTTGGTTGAACAAGCCAGTAGAACAAAACTGAGCATAAACAAATAGGTTGCAATACATCGAAACTTTCTCATCTGCTTAACCCTTTCAATGTTCGATATCTGTTCTATCCGGATTGGCTCCCCAGAACCACTTCGCGCACGGGAGCGTGCGCGACTTGCTGCACGCGCAGGCCGTCGGCGGTGCTGGCACTGAGCGTGGCCGAAGTGTAGGTGTAGACTAGCGTTGCTTCAAGGTTCGCGGCGCGTACCATCCGCCCGGCGATAGAGATTGCATTTCAGGGAGCCGCGATCAAGTGCTCAAAATTATCCAGTTGAGTCCCCAAAACGATATCCCACTCCAAGATCTCGTCCTGACTAGCTGAAATGAGCGTCCCTTTATGCGGGTGAAAACCCAGCCCTACCACTGGGCGCGTGTGTCCAGTCAGAATGTGGGTAATTTCACCGGTAGCGGCATCCCACACAATGATAGTGTTCGTGTATCCACGGGTCACGAGCCAGCGATCGTCTGGCGACCAGACTACCCTATGATCATAACGAGAGAGATATTCTCGATCTTCCCGGTTTGCATGCGGCGCAGGGGCAGCTTCCAGTTCCAACAGGACCGTACCGGTTTCAACTTCCCAAATTCTACCTCTTCTTGCAGAAGTGGCGGCTAACTTTGTGCCCGTTGTATCAAGGGCAACACTTGCTATCCCGCTTGGATTTATTTCTTCCCATACAAATCGCGCTACCTGGTTGTTGTTGGGGACATCCCATAGCTCTACCGCACGGCCAAAAGTGCAAAAGGCTAACCGTTTCCCATCAGGTGACCAAGCGCTACCGAACAGAGAAGGCCCAGGACCTGTAAGAAATACATGCAACCCCTCCCAATCTAGCGTATACTGTTGGTTGGTGCTGACATTCAATAGGATGATATTAAGGATAGCATCCCCTGTAAGCAAAAGGTTTGTCCCGTCAGGTGACCAATTCAGCGGCATATCTGCGGGTAACCGAAATTTCAGCTGCCATTCTCGCAGCTTGCGGCCATCCTCCGTTTGCCATAGGATGAATGTCGTATTTCTATCTGCTAATCGCCCCACCAGTTGCGTTCCGTCAGGTTTGAAAGCCAGGCTCTCTACCGGATCGGCTGTACGTTTGGTCCACAGCAATTGTGAATCGTCAAGACGATACACATGAACACCTTGTGTGGTACCTACCGCGAGATAGTCGCCAGTGGGCGCTAACGCCAGGGTGTAGATTTCACCGGCAGGAAGTGTAGTCAATGCCGGTTGGCAGGCAGCGAAAATTATTGTACTGAGCAAGAAGCACCCACTTAGCCAGAATGGTGTAAACCAAGCCGGGATCTTCTTCCCACTATAGCAACGTGACTGAGATTGCATACTACCTCCACTAGGGCAGAACTAATCCACTCGCTGGACAGGGCTATCGCATTTAACGCTCGAAGCCCCGTCTCGGGGCGGCTTGGGCGCAAATAAGCCGCTTGCAAATCGGTATTTGAACCCTGAACCGCCCCCGGGACGGGGGCTTGGAGCATTTTTGGGGCCAAATGCGATAGCCCTAACTCGCTGGAACTTTCCCCCCTGATTGCGACTGTTGTTGATTGCCGTACCGTACAGAGTACTGCCACTTCCGCTTGCGCCCGCCTTGCACCACCGCTAACGGCAGCAGCGCCAGCCAGATCCCCAGCGCGGGATCGAAGTACCGCCCGCCCCGGTAGAGAAGGCCCGTGCTCCAATCATACACCCCGCCGCAGATCAAGTGACTCACCGGGCCGTGGGGCCCTTCGAGCACCGTCCCGTCGGGATCGAACCGCCACGCGCTGACCACCGCGCCCGCGGCGTCCGCGCCCTGGCGGACGTGGCCCGCGGCGTCGGGCAGGTAGTAGCGCCAGGCGTTGCCGACCTGTTTTAGGGCATACAGTGAAAATGGATTGGGCTACAGCCAGATTGACACCAGAAACAAGGTGCCAACGCTTAAACCCAATAACAACATGATCACACCTATCCATACAGCGGCTTTCCCCTTGAGTGCATGACCTAGAGCTAAAACGGGAGCTTCACGGCGTATTATGTAAATAAGCCCAATGCTGCCTGTAAGATAAAATCCTAAAGCAGCAAGTAGCGGGATAAGCAAGTTTATCCACTTCTCATCTAAACAACTGTTTTTAATTGGGAGTGTGCAGAAAAGTATTCCCAGCCCTAGCATTGAAGTAATACCAGCTAAATCACTGGTGGGCATTCTTTTGATGCGTGCTAGTAATTTTTTCATCATAACCTCTACTGTGACTTGCAAAATGTGTTTTCCAACCAGGGGAAAAACACTTCTTCATTAGCGTAATCCACCCCCATCATCATTACATGGTAACTGCCCAAATAACAAGCGCCCCAACCAACAATATAGCCCGCTCCAAAAACTCCCAAGTTGCCGCCGCTAAGCCCTCCGGCGGCTGTTCCCAGTCCCATGCCGCAATGCCCCGCAACATATACAGAAAGAGCTCCCACACCCATCTGTTCAATTACTATTGTCACCCCACGCGCTCCACGATTCAATGCACAGGTATCTGTATCGGCATCTTTCATTATTTGAATCACAAAGTTGTAAAAATTCCCGTAAGGCAGGCCCGTTTCCCAGCCAGAAATACCATGTTGAAAAGACTTCAACACTGCATCCAAGTAATCTAGCGGTGGAGACCCGCAAAACTCCGCGTAATTGGAGGTATCTTCTCGCCACCGAGGTAAGGGCGTGCCCAAGGAGTCTTGACTACAGCCAGCAAAACACGTTGTTTGTAACAGTCCTGGGGGTAGATAGGGCTTACGCGGTGTAATCACGATCACAAGTGCATCTACTGTAGATGCACTCAAAGGTGCTTGGAGCGCGCTGATCCAATCTGTTGGCAAAGTGAGTGGCTCGCCAATCTTGATATAATTGGGATTAGCTTGCAGGGCTGGATTGTAACCGATGATATCCCGTACAACTTGCGATAAGCCAACTTGGGATTGAATGCCTGCCCCTTGGAGTTCCCGCGCAATCTTGTAAAGTGTGTCACCCTGTTCAATCACACAAGTGCCGTAAGCCCCGGTGATAACACAGGCCGACCAATCAATATACCCTGACGGATCAATCCGGTTGATAGGATTGGCACTGGCATACTGGTAGGTGGGCGTGTTCATAATAGCATCGGATTGCGTAAACCGCCCCGTCCCAGGATGATACCACCGCGCCCGCAGATACTGCAACCCCACCGCGAGCAGGGCCACGCCCTGCAGCACCGCCCCCTGTCGCCGCGACTTCCGTTTGCGCTATGTAGGAATTTACGGCAGCCACGTGATCAACCATAGTCCACGAGAGATAAAAACAGCGCGAGTTTCACAAGGAGCAATGATCATCTTTGCCATATCTAGCTCGCGACCATCATCAAGTACCAGCGGCAAGTCTATAAATCGTGTAGTCATGGTTGTTCTCAAATCATAAACATAAACACCATCATCACTCCGAGACACGCCTTGGCATTTGAAGTATATGCGTTGACTATCTGCCGACCAATTGGGATGGAAGGTGAACTCACAAGGCGCTGCGACTCCGATGTTTTCACTGCCATCGAGCGCTGCTATCCGCAGTTGGAACAGATTATCAACGAATGCCAGTTGGGTTTCATCTGGCGACAAAGCCATCCAGTCGTTGTTATATTGCTCACCAAATACAACCGAGCTGAGCGAGAAAGTGTTGCTCCCGTCTATTTCGGCCAACCAGATATCTGCCCAACCTCCTTCCACAGAACAGGTGAAGATCACCTGCGTTTCCTGGTTCAGCCACAGAGCCTGAGTCACTCGGCAACCACGCTGCACCAAGACTGCCTGGCTTCCATCCGTGCGGGCTATCCACGCCTCGTAAGGAGGGAGATAGAAATCATCAGGGTTATGGGTATAGTCTGAAGGCAAGCGCGTATATAAAACATAAATCCCAGTAGGTGAGAATCCTCCGTCGCCCCAAATGAAACTCGGTTCATGCTCATAGAACTCCAACTCTTCCCAAATTTGTGGTCCGATTTCAAAAGGGGCTGGAATTAACCATTGTTCACCGGTGGCTACCTCATATTGCCACCAGCTCCATGCCTGCTCCGGGGGTTCACGCGTAGCGTAGGTCAATACTTGCCCGTTTTCGGACCAAAACGCGCCGGCGGTGAATGCTTGAGTCAGCTGTGTCAACTCAAAAGGGGCGGAGGGGGTCAAGGGGGTCACAAGTAATGTGTTATCCAGCCCCGTTGGCATAGGTGTCACATCAACCGGCGCAGTCTCCGGAACGTATTCCGGCAATTCTGCAGGGGGGGACGCGTCTGATGGCGTCAGGCAACCTCTTGTTCCTACAATAATGAACAAAAAACCAAAAAGCACAAAGTAATAACGCGGTGTCATTTACTGCCTCCTCTACCGTTCAATCCCCGTTAGGTCGGGTTGTGGCCCCCAGTAATAGTCTTCACAACGTCCGCTACTATAGGTATATGCCCGCATACTCCATGGATTTTCCCCTTCGAAATAGGAGCTCATTTTCGCCGTAATGCCCGGAGCCACTTCAAGAGAGAAGAAATACAAGGGGTTGTAATATTTCCCGCTGGCTCGTACTCCCAAATGCAGATGACCTGCACCGGTTGTACCCAACTGCGTACCGTACAGCACTTCATCTCCTGCCTGCAAGGGCAGCCAACTCTGGGATTACAAATGCCCAAAGATAACAAGATATCCCTCCGCCCTAACTATAACATTAGGTACTGCTCCCGCCTGTACCACTCCTGCGCAGCGACGAGGGTCCCGGCGGCGTTCACGCTCTGCCACACCGAGCCGAGATACTCGGCAAGGATGCGCCCACCAGCGGTGTAGTCCAGGGTATAGGTGGTTGCGCCGTGACCGGCCACGATGACGGCGACGCGTTCACCCGATCCATACGCTCTCTTCACTCAAGAGAGCAGCCGCTACTTCCTACAGGCTTGCGTGCCAGGCGTTCGTTACGCACCAGCAGCAACTCTACCACAGTCGCCACAAGAAGGACAACGGGAATGGCATACATGGTATGCATCTCCGCCCAATAAGAAATCACTATCAGACTACTACCCCAAAGCACAAACAGAAGTGCTCTATAGAGTCTTGTCAACCATGGGAGGGTGAAAGCCGCTAAGAGCAGGTTCATCACGACTATGAGAGGCAAGGTGAGATCAACCACCGGATCAAGCATTCTCAAGCCCATCCTGAACACGTCGGCTATTGAGGCAAAGGTAAGTGGAGGCCAGTACCCGCTTGGCCCCAACGGCCAATACATCCACAACAAGGTTATTGGGCCTGTTAAGGGAGAAGGCAGACAGGAGGCGATAATCGTAAGCAACACCAACATGGGGCGCACCCTGTGCTCAGTCATCTTCATTCTCCTTCAAAAATAGCTGTAACGCGAAGCGTCTGCTTCGCGCGCGCGAACGGCGCATCTATGCGCTGACAGTTCGCGCTACATTTTCATCATCGTTGGTGTGCCAAAGGCACATGGAAACTCCTCTGTCATCGGTCAGAAACCATCGTTACTCGCCTCTCAGCAGTTGGCGGTTTTACCCGTTGTCCCGGCATATCCAGCCAAGCTGACACAGACTGATAATGATAGAGCGCACGCACGAACCAATGACGATGCCGGCCACGGCTTGCAAGATAGGGAGGCTGTCCCCGGGGCTATACGGCTTCCGCGCGCAGGAGACGTTGCCCGTCGGCGTGCTCCAGGATGTAGGGGGTGGGGTGACCTGTCACGGTGACGGCAACGCGTTGGCCTGATCCAAACGCTATCTCCACTCAAGAGAGTGACGGCTACCTCAGGCATGCTTACGTGACAGTCGCTCATTACGCACCAGCACCCCCTCCATCAAAGTCACCACAAGAAGGACCACGGGAATGGTGTATATCCGCCCTGAATCACGCGGAAGCAAGATTATAAAATTACCCCAAAGTACGAATAGCATCCCTCTATAGAGCTTCCTCAACCACGGGTTGGTGAAACTCGCCAGACATAGGTTCATGACGATCAGAATAGGCAGCGTAAAACACAGCACCCGAGCGGGCCATTCCACGCTTAACCAAACCACGATATCCTTCATAGATGTAGAGACAAGCGAAGGAAATAACTCAACTTCTACTACAAAGTAGAGCAGCAGAAGTATCGTCGGTTCAGAAGGAGGCAAGCATGAGGCCATGATCGTAAACAGCACCAACATAGGACGGACCTTGCGTTCAGTCATCTTTATTCTCCTTCAAAAATAGGCTCTCCGCCATCCCGACCGAAGGGAGGAACCCCGTTATAGTAGAACGAGATTCCTCGCTACGCTCGGAATGACAGTTAACGTATTGTGACCCACCAGGTAGCGCGTATCGCCCGCCTGGAGCAGTGCGGGGATCCCGGGCACAGCCCAGTCCCAGGTGTACGCGGTGGTCATGCTGCCGGAGTGATTCAGATCAACCACCTGTTGCACCGCGCGCAGGCCGTCGGCGGTGTACCCGTATAGGTAGAGGCGGTTAGCCGCAGTTACTTGACACCACATCCGTAGTATGGACATGCTTCCCACGCGGGACGGATCTCAATCAAACCTTCAAATTGTTCGTGATGGTCATCCCAATCTCGCAAATGATCACTATAGTTACCCATGATAGGTAAAAAAGCCCCGAATTCCCAAGGCTGCTGTGCATTGGCGCGTACAAAGATATACACGGCGCAAAACCCGCATGGCCAAGCGTCAAAAGGACTAGAGATATGCGCAGAGTCAACCGCCACGGCGGCGTAAGCCTGGCAGCGGGTCTCGGTGTATTCTAAAACGTAATGGTGTGTGACGGTGACGGTTAAGTCAGCCATCTCGGGCGTTTCCCGGCGTTCGAACTCATAATCGGTGATGAGTTGACTGAGTTCGTTGCCCTGTTCCGTCATGAGGGCGTCCAGCCACGTCTGAGTTGCCTGAGCGGCAAGTGCTGGCGTTTCTCTTTTCGCGCTGAAGCGTAACCATCCCAGCAGCCCTAGACTCGCACAGCATATGGCACAAAGCGACAGTCCCCACCAGATAGCTTTTCTACGGTCCATATTGCTCCCCCTCCAGGCTTTTCGCATCTGATATTGCTGATAATGCGTTTCCATGTCCCAGGTGTGCCAATCCCATGGTGTACTCAGTCCCCACACCTTGAGAGCTTGGGCCACATTTGCCAGGACATGACTAAGATTTGCATAGCCCCGCACTCGCTGCTGTACACTTTGCGGAAGCCGATAGCCTGGTAGAAAGCCTAATCCGAGCCGACGTAGGCCACTGTCACGCGCTGGTAATCTTTAGGGTGTTGATAGGGGCGGAATTGCACTGTCATAGAGCGTGTTTCCTCACTTTTGCCGCAAGGTGAGCGGGAGGTAGACCTGGGTGCTGTACGCCAACGTGCCCGCACTGGCCGTTAGCCGGTGGGTGCCGGAGAAGACAGCGGTGTTGACGGTGTAACCGGGGCTGACATTGTGCGCCTGGATGGTGAGAGTGATTCGTTCATTAGCGGCAAGCGGGACGGTCCAGTTGACCCATTGCCCGCCGACGCTGGGCACGGGATCGCGGCTGCCGCTGACGCCCAGCACCGTAGCCGCCGCGGGGACTGTATCACTGATGAAAACGGTGTGCGCGGTCGCTCCGGCCTGGTAGACCAATTGATAGGTGTAGCTACTGCCAGGAGGGAACGCACTCGGGATAGCCGATTTGGTCGCGCTCGGTCCGGTAAGTTGTGCCGCCAACGCTGCGCGCGCCGCGTAGAGATCAGTAGGCACGCGGCTGAACAGCGTCCGCGAGGCGATGAATTCCTGCGCCAGCGCATCGGCAGCGTTGGGGACGCCGATGCGTGGCTGTGCCCCGCCGTTGACCAGCCACAGGTACTCGTAATCCTCCATCCCTTCCCGCAGCAATTCCCAGCGGATAGAAGGCACGAGCCGGTTACTCTGCGGATTGCTGGCATCGAAAGCAATCGTGCTGTCTTTGGGCGGATAGAACATGAAGCCATCGCCATTAGCATCGTTGATCCAGGGCTGTGCCCAGGGATCGGGGCTCCAATCGGTAGTGGCGTAGTAGAGCAGGCCATCCACCCGCTCCAGCCAGGCCAGCCAGGGTGTGATGCGCGCTTCCACGCCAGTGCGATCTATGATGGTGGGGTTGGGCAAAGGGGGGCGATCACCGTACAGGAAGTACCACCAAACCTCTTCGCCGTGATGTTGCTGGCGATTGTGCGAAGCTACCACCTCATAATTGGTAATGGTCGGCAGCCAGATATCAATTTTAGCATTAGGATACGTCGCATTGGCGTAAATACCCGCTTCCACTTGCTCGCTCAGCATGATGCGGACGTGCGGCGCGGCGGCTTTGGTCTGCTGTGCTAGATACGCCACAATGTTGTAATCGCTAAGCGTCTGTGGCTCGTTGACGATGTGGTAGTAGCCGCGTGAGGCGTAATCGCCGGTGGCGTGCAGGTAATGGCTCACCGCGCTCCAATACTGGAACCATTTAGTGTTGTAGGCTGCATTGCCGGGCGGATCTGTGCCCCGGCTTTGGCTGCAAAACGATGAGGGGCGGCTATCGGGCGGCCAATTGCTGGCCGGGCCGCGAATGAGGAAGGTGGGGAAACCTGTGCCATTAGCCAGCGCGTTGCCGACCAGGTATTTCTGCGCCAGCGTGTGAAAATCCCAGTCGCCCCAGGCATCGGGATTGAGTCCCCCGTTGCAGTCGTATTCCACGCCGCCGGGATAGTTCAGCCCGGCGGGCCACCCCACGCCCTTGGGGGTGAGCCGGTGCGCGGCAAAATCTTCGTAGAGCGCATCCACCAACGTCCAATAGCCGGGTTGGACACTGCCGCCGACGGTGCCCTTGTATTGCGCAACCACCTGGCTCCATCCGAAGCCCCACTCCCCGGCCAGGTGAATCTGCTGCGGCAATGCAAAGCCCCACACCTCCAACTGCACCGGTACAGTGGCCGTGCCGATGGTCACGGAGCCGTTATACACTCCCGGCGCAGCATCGCGCGGGACATGGAGGGTGAACCACAGCGGTTGGTTGCTGTGAGCCGGGAAAGTCACCGTGCCGCCGGGCGCGATGGGGTAGAGTGGATCGGGCCATTCACCCAGCCGCCCCCAGGCGTCGCTGAGTCTGGTCAGGGTGACGTAGTCCACGCGATGGAGTGTCACCGCCGAGGCGGGGATGGTCGCGCTGCCGTTGGTGAACGCGGAGACGGTCACCGCCAGGGATTGGGCGGTGGGCGAGCGCACCACTAGCTGGAACGGCTCGTACTCATCCTGAGCCGCCTGAATGCGCAACGGCGCGCTCGTAACCGGAGTGATTTGCGCGCGCAGAATCTTCTCGGTGGGCGGCGCGGCCCAGACGGCCAGGCTGCCCGTGCTCGCCCCGGCGACCTGGTGGTAATAGCCGCCCGCCTCCGGTGCGCCGACGGTGCCGGTAAGCGTGGCCGCCCCCAGCGTCGCCAGCGTGGGTTGCGGATGGCCTTCGTGCATCAGCGTATCGAAGTAGATGTAATACAGGTTCGTGCTGCCATCCGCCTGCCACTTGACGACCCCGCCGCCATCTTGATCCACCAGCCGGAGATTATCCCACCACGCGCGCCAGACATCGCCATCGTCCCACAGGCCATTAGGCCCGCTCACGTCGCCATGCACATCATCGCGGGTGTGAAATTCCAGGCGGGTGATATTGTTGAAACTTGGCGTGGTGCAGGTGTGAAACGGCTTGAGCGAGACGCTGACATAGTTCCAGCGATCCAGCGCCAGCGCCGGGCCGCCCTGCGTGATGTTGCTGGTGGGGCAGCCGCTCGTGTTGTAGAGTTTGAACCAGTACAGGTCGGGCGCTTGATCCAGGGCGCTGGCGTTGACTTCGGGCCAGATGTCGTACAGGAAAACCTCATAAGGCCGCCAATCGGTGAGGGCAGTAGGACGCAGTTCCACGCCTGGGTAGCCGTACCCGCCCACCGTGTTGGTGACGATGGTGCGCACCGAGGCGCTGCCCTGCGTGAAGCGCGTGGTGTCGCGCGTGACCGTGCCGAGATCGTTGGTGCTCCACCCGCTGGTCGCTTCGGCATCGTGGAGCAGGCGGCTGTAGGTCTCGGCGTAGGCTATCGGAGCGCCAGGCGTGTTACCGTAGTAGGGCACTACCCGGATCGAACGCAAATCGAGCAGTCCGCCGTTAAGCCCTAGCGTGTTGAAGAGTGTGGTGAAGTTTAGGCTGACCTCTGCCACGCCACTCCCGCTTACGGTAATAGGGATACGATACGGCCAGGCTGTATCCCACCAGAGATCGTTGGGTGCAGCCTGTGCTGGCAGCGGCGCGTATGCTGTTAACCAGGTAGGCAACAATAAACAGAACAATCCTAATACAAGCAGGTGTTTCTTCATCGATACTCCTCCGCAAATAGTGGCTCTTTTTCAGATCTGTCAAGTTTTGCACAAACTGTGTTTAGCAGTATTTTGCCGGTGAACAAGAGTTGTCCTAGTGTTAAGTCTTTCAAACCTGTCAGGTCTGTAGGCTACACTTAATGACATTGGAACGTCAGTTGCGGTAAAGCCGTTGCCTAAAATCCTCTTGTTTTTGTTCCTGCTCCATGTTGCGGCGCGGGGTAGGGAGAATAGCATTAATTGATTTTGCTACCGTACACTTGTAGATTTTTGCCACGAATTCACTCGCATTAACACGAAAACAATAAGAAATTCGTAAAATTCGTGCTAATTCGTGGCTAAAACTGAATGCGCTTGGAAAATGTACGGTAGACAAACCAGAATTAGCGGATTGAGAGACATTGAGCCGGGCATCTGATCTACCTACAATAAGCGTGTGCTCTCGGTAGGGCGCGGCGTTTTGACCACCAGGCAGCGGAAGACCATAGTGCTCTGATTTAGCAGCCGATGTGGGATGCGCACCGGGCTTTCGATGAGCATGTCGCGCACAACGGGCTGCTGTTCGCCGCCAATTTCCACAATGCCTTCGCCTTCTAGCACATAGAAAAACACATCCACCGGTGTGATATGCAACTTAAGCATTTCACCGGGTTGCAGCGTCACCATCACTGCCTGTGCGTGCTCTGTACTGAGCAACTCACGGGCGCTGATGCCGTGGGGATTAGGGGACTCAGCTGCGGTTAAAGCATTGATAATGTTCATTAGCAATCCTCCTGGAAATAGTGATTGGTGTATGATGAGCAGTGCGCGGTTTCAGCTATTCTGTTGACTCACGGGTCTCTGCTCGGGGAACTCATTACGCCTTGCTCGCTGCATTCAACGTACGCTCCAGCCGTGCAAGCAAAATTTGCTGCGCCTCTGGTGTCAGCAGGATGCGGTTGACGCTCTAATAGCCCGGGTTGCTCTAATTTCCGCATTCCTACGCTGCCAGTGGGAGGTATGAGTGTTCAGGCCATCGGCTATATCTTGTAGGCTGCATCCCGGCGCCGTAGTGCCCTACTCTAGAAGTGCCAGCTGTGCTGAGGAAATCCCCACTTCCTTAAAAGGGGGCTGTCCCGGCCCTGCTGCGCGCAACCGGCGCAGCAATTTAACAAACTGTTCGGTTAGAGTGCAGTTTTCAGTTATCGCTCGGCTGTTTATTGTAACTACTCAGCCTTGTCATTGCGAGCCGCGTCTCCGTGGCGTCCGTTCGTCTCCGAACGGCGCAATCTCGTTCATAGTTTAGATTGCTTCGCCGCAGACGGCGCGCAATGACAAATATAGTTTGAGCTTGAGTAGTTACCGTTAATTTAGACTAACTAAATATATCACGTAAATGATAATCTGTCGAGATTGTGGAGAAATTGAAATTCCCCAGCGCTAATGGTTTTGAGGTTGCCAGGGGGGTGCTATACGCTGCGGCGCACCACTACCCCGCCTACTGCCGCGCCGAGATCGCGCCCAATGACGGGGCATTTGATTTGTAGCCAGCAGAACACGCGCGGCCCAGCATCGTTGAGCATCTCGTAGTTTGCCTGTCCCTTAGCGATGATGAGCGGCGCGGCGGCGTAGACCTGGCGGAATGCCTCCGAACACAGCGGCAGAATCGTGCCCGGCGCGTCGGAGCCATTATCAATGATCTCAGCGCATGTCTCCAATCCCGCTGCCAGCGCATCTTCACGGGTCGCATCGTTGAGCGTGGGGCCGCCTTTCACTGCGTAGGTCACGGGCAGCGGCAGCGCTTCAATCAACACGCGGTCGAAAACCGTTTCCCCGGCGTTATCCGCCAGGAACAGCACCCGGTCGGCGCTGGTCAACGCGGCGCGCAGGGCCGGTAAATCATCCACCGCCAAGGGCGCGGCCAGTACACGCTCCACCGTTGCCCAGAGGTCCGGCAAGGCGTCGGTCTGGGCGAAGTCAATGATGTTGCCCGCGATACTCAGCCGCACTGCCGTCTCCAGCGGGTCGGCGCTTTCCGTGACGAGCGCTTTGAGCCGGGGATACAGCGCCAGCGCCGCATGTGTGCTTTGCTCTTTGATAACGTGGTAGGGGTCGCTATGCCCCATTCGCTCTCGCACAATACGATGTACGGCGTAGCCGATCTCCGGCGGGCTTTGGCCGGGCGGGAGCGTTTGGAGCAAGGCCAAGGTCTCCCCTATGATCGCGTGCTGCTGCACAGCATCCGCGCCCACCTGCCGCGCGGCGCGCAAGGCCTGGAGCAAAAAGCAGGGGTAGCAATCGAGATAAGTACGCATTACATGCCCACCTGTGGCAGAAATATCCCCGCGCGCTGTTGGTAGGCGACATACTCCTGCCCCTGGATTTTGAGCAGTTGGCGCTCCTCTCCCCGGCACTCCAGATGCTGCAGCGGCGTAAAGGCAAGCAACACACCAAACCACAACCACAGCCACACTCCTGCCAGGATGAGCAGGACGCCCAGTCCCGGCATAATCCCATTCGCCGTGAACTGCGCCAGAAATAGAAACAACCCAAAGGCAGGGCACAACACGGCGCTCAGCCAGCACGGTATACCAGGTTGACCAGACATTATGCAGCCTCCTCTATTTGACTAAATCCCAATGCTAACGCTTCTGGCAGCTCCGCAGCCTGGGTGAGCCGTAACTCAATCCCGGCCTCCCGAAAGACGTAGGGCGGCTCTTTGCCGCTCAAATCCTTGCATAGCAAGATCTCATCGGCCTTTTGCGCTGCCAGCCACTCGGCCATGCGGATGCCTTTAGCTTTCTCCTCGGCTGGATGCGGATTGAGCAATAGTGTTTGCTCGGCGACTCTGCCATCGCTCAGCCGGAGCGTGACTAGTGCGAAGTACGGCAATGCGCAGGTACATGCGTTCCTGCGGTACGGTGGCTTAGACCTGCGCCGAATCGCGCACGCGCCAGCGCAACATCGGCTTCCAGGAAGCGAAAGCGCCCGACGTTGTAGCTTGTGACTCAATGCAACGTTACTATCCTGCACCGTGGCGAAGCGGCAGACCTCGGCGCAGTGCCCACACGCGATACACGCCAGCGGGTCAATCGCCGCGATTTTGCCGCCGGTGAAATTGTGCCTCTCCTTTGTGCCCGGCGCGAGTACCAGCCTTAGATTTGCCGTGTCCACGTCCGCGTCGGCCAGCACCATCGAATGGATCTGGGATCCCGGCGTCTGCGCTGCAAGATGCGCCAGCGCAGACGCGACTGTCGTCTTGCCCGTTCCGCCTTTGCCGCTGAGAATTACCAGTTGTTTTATCAGTACACTTCCAGCTTTTGGATATTCTCAACTGCAATGCTTAGGCCGCGTTGCGCGAACTTGCGTTCCCAGATTTCGACCGGCGTGCAGCTCATCACGACGGTGGTGCTTTTGACGACCATCAGCTTTTGTCCTATCATGACGTGGTAAGCATCCAGCATCTCCGGCGTCAGGCGAATCTGCCCGTCGGCGAAGCTGGTCAGCACGTAGGCTTTCGTGTCGAACCAGACTATGGTATCCGGCGCGGACAATTGTGCCATAAAGCGCGCGAACACCGAGCGCGCCGCCGTCTGCTGCCGCGAAACGGCAAAGCCGCCCTCGCCGCGATGTGTGGTGATGAGCAAGACCTGGTCGCCATCCACCAGCCCGTAATGCGCGCTGGCTTTGGGCGGCAGGAGAACATTCCCATCCTTGCGGATAAGACTGAGGCCGTAAGTTTCTTTTGTGCCGGGCAAACCGGGATGTAAACTGGGCATAATTATTCCTCCGGCGCGATGACAAATACTTGGCCCGCGCCGCTCTCGAAATACGCTGGGCCGAAGGATTCCGCCAGCGCGCGCCGCGCTGCGTCGCCCGTGCAATGGCTCGGCGCGATGTATTGCACGCCCAACGCCTGCAATTCGGCTATCGTAGCTGCTATCTGTGCGGCATTCGCCTCTCGCAGATGGAAGCCGCCTAGCGCCAGGTAGAGGTCGCCGCTCGTTACGGCTTGTGCCTGCTGCGCCAGCGCCGCAATGCCAGGATGCGCGCAACCGGTGATAACGACTAGGCCGCGTGGCGTGGTCAGCGCCAGGGCTTGTTCCGAGATTTGCGTCCCCAACGCGCCGGTGGAGTGTGCCCACGCGCTGATGGGCAGCGGGTCGGTTACTTCCACCAACGGTGCCCCGGCCCGCCGGACGGTGTCTTTGATAGCGTCAGGAAATGAGGTGAGCAGATAGACGGTGACGTGGGGATTCTCCGCCAGGAAGTCCGCCAGCCCGCCGGTATGGTCATTATGCTGATGCGAAAGGAAAACCACATCCACTGCCTGCAGGTCGAGCCCCAGCGCACGCATATTCTGCAAGAGCAGGTCGCCTTTGCCGCCCGTATCGAAAAGCACCGTTTGCTCCGGCCCTTGCACCAGACAGGCGAAGCCCCAGTCTGTTTGCAGGCGCGCATCGTAGGCGACATTATCGTACAGCACCGTGAGGGTAAAGATAGCACTTGCCTCCGGTAGGGGTAAGGCGGGGGTAAGCGTGGGAGTGACGGACGGCGATGGCGTCTCCGTCGGCGTGGGCAACGCGGTCGCGGTAGATAGCAACGCCGGTGGCAGCGTGGGCGTCACAACGGTGCCACCGACAAGACTGAACGCCAAGCCAACACCCAAAAGCCAGTTGCGCATCTCAGCGCTCCCGCCTGAGCGGTGCGGCGAGTACATCCCACAGCGCTGCCAACTGGGCAGGGTACTCTGGGTGGATGGAGCCGAGCGTCTCGCCGTGCGCGATGCCCTCGGCGGCGCAGTAAGCCTCTACGTTCGCGTCGCCCACGCCTGCGCGGTTGATGACAACGGCAACAGGTAGGCCGAGTTCGGCGCGGGAGACTTCCGCCGCCACCCGCAGATCATGCAGGCCGAAGAGCGTTGGCTCGGTAACGAGCAGCACGGCATCTGCCCTGCGCAGCGTCTCCACCACTGGGCAAGAGGCGCCCGGCGGGATGGCCCACTGCTTGAGCTGGCGAATCACCGGCACGGCCATGGCCTTGCCTACATTGAGCGTCCCCTGCGCAAATTCCACCGTACCAGCGCGGCCTCGCTCCAATGTTCCGAGCAGATTGAGCTCCTCGTGAATGGCGCTCTCAGGGCATTGGCGGGTGCAGCTACCACAGCCATGACACAATTCGAGAAACACAAGCACCTGCGGGCCAATAACGGCAAGAGCGTGATATTGGCATACTTCAACACAGCGTCCGCAGTGCATGCAGCGCGCCGCATCCACCACAGGGATTAACTGGCCCACGTCACGGCGTTCGGTGAATTCCGGGCGCAGAAAGAGTGCAACGTTCGGCTGCTCCACGTCACAATCAAGAAACAGCGGAGACTGCTCCGCCAGACTCAGGGCCAGACTTACCGCTACGGTGGTCTTGCCGGTGCCGCCTTTCCCGCTGGCGATGGCGAGTTTCATTCTCACATCATTTGCGTGCCGTACTTAGGACAGGCCTTGCTGGCGCAGGGTTGCCCGACAAGATGCAGCTCACGGTGTCTACAAGCCGGACAGACACGCACGCCATTTGGGTCTTGCCCTTGACCGCGACCCGCGCCGGCGCCGCCCTGTCCACGACCAGCACCCCTTTCACTTTCGTCTTCCACAATATTACCTCCTTGGCGTAAATCAGTATAGCTCAAAATTAGCCCCGTCTCTCACTCCCGTTTGCGTTGCCGTCGCGTGCGTTGGCCTCCAGTTCTCGAAACTGAGGAGGTAGATTGCTGCTCCGCTGTCTGCCTGGACGTTGGGTTGCGTGGGCGCAGCAACCAGCGGCCTGCTGTGCTGGACAGCCCTTGCACCGCCCGCAGGGCTAATCTGGTTCCGGTGGTTACAGCGACGGTTAGCGTGGTCTGGCGTAGCGGGGTCGAAACGGATGGGGCAAGTACTGACAGTAACCCTGATAGTTACCAAATTGCAAGTTGAGAGTTAGCGACTGTGCCGGTGTTGCCCGCCGCCCAGTCCGACATGGTCAGCGCCGGCAGTTTCCAGTCGGGGTAATTGCCCAGCATTGAAAGCAGTGATGACTTCGCTGACGGTCGTGCCTTGCAAGCGATAGGCTGGTATGTTCGCAGCTTCGAGCACGCGAAAGGCGTTCGGCCCCAGGCTAGGCGCGATGACGACCTGCACGCCACGCTGCAAGACGGTCTGTGCGGCCTGCACGCCTGCTCCTCCGGACGCGCTGAGCGCTGGATTAGGTAATGCCTCGAAGTCGAGGGTCTCCGGATCAACAAAAATGAAAGTTTGACACCGCCCAAAGACCGGGCTGGCGGGCGCATCCAGGGTAGCGCCGTTGGCAGGAATCACGATTTGCATAGCATTCTCCTTAGTAGTTTGGAACGTGGTGGACTTTCCAGATGCGGTTGTGTATCATCCACCTCCATTTTCAGTATAGCATCTATTGTCATAATGTCAATAGAAATACATCTTTACAGGGGGCATCAAAGTTTGCGTGGGAGAAGCTCCCCAAGTCTGCCTTCCTCTTACACAGACGTAGGAGAGCAGGCGCGCTGTTTTTTCGAGTGCCAAGCCTGTAACGAGTTTTTCGTATAAATTCTCGCTTTCGTGGTGCTCACCGATCTTCATATAGCAACTCGGGTTAATTTGAGGTTTACATCGGTTTAGGATACGGATTGGGGTGTGTTTCGTTTCGGTTATGGAATGAAGCCTGGTACGATTGGAGACCGGCCATAGCGGCCTTGGTTGGGTCTTTGACCGTGCTTCTCTCAACTCAGACGAAACATACTCGTCTCATTTCAATTGAAGGAAGCCACGCTTCCATAGCATTATGGAAGGTGTGGTTTTTAACTCAGTTGAAATACATTCTGTTCAGCCACTAATGCCACAACTTCTTGCCCGATTGTTTTCAGAAAGGTGTGCCGGTTGGTGGCATCGGGGAGTGTCTCGGCCTGTGCATGGAGTAGTGCATGGGCTTGCGCCAATAGTGTAGATGCACGCGGGTCGGTGGTCGCGCGTAATACATGATAGCAAGTGAGCAGTATCGGCAATGGTGCGGCGGTGCCGCAGAGCGTGGGGTGGTCTTCCATCTGTTGCAAAACCGGTTCGAGGTGTGCCAGGGCTTCCGCGTGGCGTTCCTGACGTAAAGCGATTTCAGCCAGTCCCGCCAGCGGTTCGGCCAGCCGCAACTGTTCGCCGATTCGCTCGCGCAGCTCCAAGGCTTGGGTATATGCATCTGTGGCCTCATTCAGTCGCCCCAGTGCGACGAGCGCCTGCCCGATAGCGACTAGCGCGTAAGCCTGGTCGGAGCGGTGCGTGGTCTCCCGCGCGATACGGAGTGCCTGTTGTCCTTGTGCTAGCGCGTCTTCATACGCGCCCAGGGCATAACGCAGTCGGCTCACGTTCACCAGGATTTTTCCTTCGCCGCGCAGGTTGCGTACTCCCCGGCTAAGGTGTAGCCCTTGTTTGAAGTATGTCTCTGCGGCTGAATAATTGCCCCAGAGCAAGTGCAGGTAGCCGCAGTTTCCCAGGGAGATACCCTCACCCCAGGCATCATGCATCGTCCGATTGATCTGTAACGCTTGCTCGAAGTGGGCTTGCGCTAGCTCTGGGTTGCCTAGTTCTAACAGCAAATGTCCCAGGTTGTTGTGCGTGATACTCTCCCCGCGCCAGTTATGTACGGTGCGACTGATGTTTAGATTCTCCTCGAAGTATCGCCGGGCGATATCATAATCGCCTAGATTACGGGCCACTGCGCCCAAATCTCCCAGCATAATGCCTTCGCGTCGCCGGTTGCCGAACTGTTGGTAGAGGCTGAGCGCCTGCTCTAGATGTGTGCGCGCATCGGTGTAGTTCCCCTGGCGGCGATGTGCCAGGCTTAATTTGTAGTGAATGTCCGCTTCGGCCAGTGTGAGCGAAGTTTGCCGCGCCAGTATTAGCGCTCGTTCAAAATAGGTGCAGGCTTCGGTATTGGCAAACTGGCGGGTCGCTTGATCTCCGGCTTGGATGAGGTGTGGAATGGCGCGGTTGGCTTCCCCGGCGGCCTCCCAGTGATGCGCGAGCAGGCTGTGCATTTCTTCCAGACGGTCGGGGTATAATTTTTTGAACGCCTCGGCTGTTTGGCGATGCAACGCACGACGATCCTTTTGCAGCAAGCTACTGTAAGCTGCTTCGCGGGTAAGCGTATGCTTGAAGGTGTAATGGGTCTCTGGTGCGCGTTCTTGTCGGCGGATGAGCTCTAGCTGTTGCAATTGTTCCAAATGCACATCTAACTGTTCCTCTTGCCCCAGCACTTGCACTATCATCCGCCGCGAGAAGCTTCGTCCGATGACAGCTGCTAGCTGAAGCACACGTTTGGCTCCCGGTGCCAGCCGGTCAATGCGGGCCATCAGCACGCCCTGGAGTGTTTCCGGTACGCGTAATTGAGCGATTTCACTGGTAGCATACCAGTGCCCCCGGGTTGTATCGTAGCGAATCGCGCCGCTATCCAACAGTGAGCGCGTAAGTTCTTCCACATAAAAGGGATTGCCCTCAGCGTGTTCCAGAATGCGTCCTTTGAACGCTTTTGGCAGTGCTTCCAGATGCAGGAGGTTGCTTAATAGCATAGCGCTCTCGTCGAGGGTGAGCGGGTTTAGGGTAATTGCGATGTATTGTGTGGGATAGTGGAGTGCCGCTAGTTGGCGCACACGCCAACTAGCGTGTGTACTTTCCGGGCGCAACGTACACACTAGCAGCAGAGGGAGCGTCGTGGTCAACTCAAACACTGATTCTAGGAGTTCCAATGAGGTAGGATCGGCCCAATGCAGGTCCTCGCAGACAATGAGCAATGGCTGTTGGCGTGCTGCTCCACGCAACAGTTCCCGGATTGCCGTAAACGTTCGCTCTTTTTGATACGCGCTTTCTTCCGTATCGGGTAGCGCCGTTTGTGGATGTTGCGCCTGCGGGTGTAGGAGTAGCGCCCGCAGGTAGGGATAATCTGTTTCGAACCGTTCTGGACAGAGTGTTTGCCCGCGTTCCCAAAGCGCGTTCTGCACCATTTCTGGTGTATCTTCGGTGCTCACGCTGAGTAATGCCTGCAATACTTTGGTCCACAGGTAGTAAGCGCTGGTGAGATGATAGGAAAGGCAATAACCTTCCACCCATCGTACCTTCTCGGTGGAAAGGTCGGCGTGTAATTCTGCCAACAAGCGTGATTTACCCAGTCCGGCTTCGCCCACCAGGGTGAGGATACCACCCCGGTGAGTTTGTAATTGCGCCAGCGCTGCTTGCAACTGTGCCATTTCGTGCTCGCGTCCAGTGAGCGCGGCGATCAGGCCAGGAATGCCCCGACTCTTGCCCGGTGTATCGCGTGCTGCCAGTGGGCGGTAGACGGTGATAGGTTGGCTAATGCCCTTGACCAGAATTTCCCCCAGTGATGTCCAATAGAAATGCGCGTGTGTCAGGCGGTAGGTTCTCTCACTCACCAGAACGGTTCCTGGCTGAGCAGCGGTCTCCATGCGGGCAGCTAACGCTACCGCTTGCCCCATGGCGGTATCCTCGCTGTGTTGCTGCCGGTTGCCCACGCGGGTCACAATTACTTCGCCCGTGTTGACGCCCACGCGCAGTTGGAGTTGCACCCCTTCGCGGGCGTGCAGCTCCGCCGCAAACGGCGTGAGCGCGGCCTGCATCGCCAGCGCAGTGCGCACCGCGCGTTCCGGGTCGTCCTCATGCACTGTATCCGCGCCGAAAAACGCCAGCAGCCCATCGCCCCGGAACTGGTTCACCTCGCCGCCGTAGCGAAACACCTCCGCCTCCAGCAGCTTGAAAACCTCGTTCATCACCTCTACCCAGGTTTCGATGGGGAGCTGCTCGGCCAAATCCGTCGAGCCTTTGATATCGGCCAGGACGATGGTGACGGTTTTGTGCGCGCCTTGCAGTGCATCCTCATTGGGCGCGGATTGCAGCGCGGCTAGCTGCGCCCGCAGCGGCGCCAGCGCCGTCTCGATAATTGCATCGCCCAGCACCGCCCGCTGTCCCTCTAGCGCAGCGATGGCTTGTTTCAGATTGGCTATGTCGTTTTCCAAAGAGTGCCCTCGTGACAAAAGATGATGCGTGAAACGTGAAGCGTGAGTGGGGGAGATTTTCACGCTTTAGGTATTGCTTTGCGTCTTTGCGTTATTTCCCCACTCGCCGGAGTATTTCCCGCGCGGCAACCATGCCGGAAGCCGAAGCCTGCACCAATCCGCGCGTGACGCCCGCGCCGTCCCCGCAGGCGAATAGGTTTTGCACTTCCGTCTCGAGCTGCGGCGTGAGCTGAAGCCGGTTCGAGTAGAACTTAACCTCGATGCCGTAGAGCAGCGTGTGCCGCGAGGCCACGCCCGGCGCGAGTTTGTCCATTGCGTGCAGCATCTCCAGCAGGTTGACGACGTAGCGATACGGTAGCACCAGGTTCAGATCGCCCGGCACCGCGCTGGGCAAGGTGGGAATGACCACCGACCGTGCGAGGCGCTCCGGCGTGGTGCGCTGCCCGGCTTCCAGATCGCCCAGCCGTTGCACGATGATGCCGCCGCTAAGCAGGTTCGCCAGCCGCGCGATGCTCTTGCCGTAGGTGATGGGGTCATCGAATGGCTCGGTGAAGGTCTTGCTTACCAGCAGGGCGAAGTTGGTGTTATGGGTCTTGTGTCCGGCAAACGAGTGCCCGTTGACGGTCATCACGTCCCCGGCGAACTCGGTGCTCACCTCGCCGTAGGGGCACATGCAGAACGTGCGAATCTGGTCATCGAACGCCCGCGAGTAGTAGATGAACTTGGATTCGTAGACCAGCCGGGTGATGGGTTCCAGCACCGGCGCAGGCAGCTCGACGCGCACGCCCAGGTCAACCGGATTGCGGGCCATCGTGAGGCCCAGCGTCTTGGCAGCGGTTTCCAGCCACGCAGCCCCCTCGCGTCCCGGTGAGACGATGACCGCGCCTGCGCTTAGTCGCTCGCCCTTCTTGGTCTCGACCCCCACGACGCGCCCGTTCTCCGTGAGCACGTTGGCGACCGGTGTGTTGGGGCGGATGACGATCCCGCGCTCGTGCAGTGCGTCGCGCATCCCCAGCATGATGTCCACACAGCGCTCGGTGCCAATATGGCGAATCGGTACCGAGACAAAGCGCAGCCCGGCGAGCATCGCTTGCTGTTGCAGTAGATCAATCTCGTCATTGGGTTCGCCGTGAATGGCATCTGGCGCCCCAAAGCTACGGTAGATGGTATCCGCCTCCGTGACCAGCTGTGCGGCGGGCGCTTCACCCAGAATCTCCGCCAGGTGGCCGCCCACTGCCGTCGAGAGGGTCAGCTTGCCATCGGAGAACGCCCCCGCGCCACCCCAGCCGGTGAGGATGCTGCACGGGCGGCAGTGTATACACGCGCTGCCCGTCTCGCGGATAGGACAGCTGCGCTTGTCTATATCGCGGCCCTTTTCCAGCATCAACACGCGCAGGCCGGGTTTGGCGCTTAGCTCCAGCGCGGCGAAAATCCCCGCTGGGCCTGCCCCGATGATGATGACATCGTAAGTGGTGGATTCCATAGTCAACTCCTGAGCAAATGAGTGAATGGTGAATGCAGTACGGGCGCTATGCGGGCCAGGCTTATATTGTGTGTGGCTAGTCTGCGCGGATAAGATACCTGATTTCTCACATTTTACGTTTCACGCATGGTGAGCGATCCCAGCTTCTCCCGCGAGGCCAGCACCACCAGCTCGTCCCTGGCGCGCAGGCGCACATCGAGGGGCGGGGGGATGAGTGCGCGCCCCTCGCGGGTGAGCAGGAGCACGGTCAGATTGGGTTCGTCATGTAGCGTGGAAATCAGGACGCCGCGCAACGGAGATTGCGGCTGGATCGGCAGGCTGGCGAGTAGGTAATCGTGTCCGGTAAGCGATTCTACCGGCTGGGCCACGCGCAAGTCGAGCGCGGCATCCAGAAATGCCGGCGCGGCAATCATGGAGGTGCTGTAGACTGCATCGAAAGCGAAGGTCTCTTGCAGGCGGCGGCCCAGCTCCTCCTCGAAGATACGGACGACGATGCGGATGTGCGGGTTCAGCTCCCGCGCGCGCAGGGCAGTCTGGATGTTGTGCATATCATCCTCGTCGCAGGCGATGAGCGCGGCAGCCTGCTCCACCCCGGCGTCGCGCAGCACGGAGGGCAGTCGCCCATCGCCCACGATGACGCGCACCGCTTTTTCCTTCAACTGCTCCTGGAGCCGGTCGCGTTTGGCCGTAATGCCCACCACCGGATGCCCGCTGGCGCGCAATTGTTGCGCGATGCGATAGCCGGTATGCCCCAGGCCGCTGACCAGGATGGGCCGGTGTGCCCCTGGCGGCGTCACCCCTAGCGCGTGACCTTCGGCCAGCGCTTCCAGACACTTCGGCGAGGAGAACACGATGAGCGCATCTTCGTTGCACAGGAGTGTGTCACCTGCCGGTTCTATGGTCAGTTTGCCCTTGCGTAGCAGGCACACGACGGAAATATCCTGCATCTCGGCGATTTCGGACAGGGGATGTCCGAGCAAGGGGGAATCGCTACGGAGTGGTAGCCGGGCCAGCAGATAGGTGCTGCCGTCCAGGTCGAAGGTCTCCAAGACCTGCACGCCGGCAGCTGCATGGGCAAAGGCGATGGCGGCCACCGCGGAGCGGCTCAGCACCGCCGCCAGGCGCGTGGTCTTTTGCAGTGCATCGCTCAGCTCATCCTCGAACAGGCGCAGGACGACGCGCGCGCGTGGGTTGAGTTCCCGTATATGGAAGGCGGCTTCGAGATTCACCAAGTCTTGGTCGGTGCAGACGATGACGGCGCGCGCGCGCTCCACGCCGGCCTGGCGCAGCACGGCTTCGCTGCGCACGTCGCCGATGAGCACGGGCATTCCACGATCAATTAACGCCTGGATGAGCGGGGTGGGGGTGGTATCAATCCCCACAACGGGAATATCGAGCTCCAGTAGCGGCAGGGCGATGCGGTAGCCCACCCGCCCTAAGCCGCACAGCACCACCGGGTGTGACGTTGTCGCAGCGAGCGCGGTCTGCCAGAGTGGGCCGCGCTCGCTGCGCACGAAGAACACGCGCACCAGCTCGACCATATTGACGCCAAAGAGCAGGAAGAGCGGAATGCCCACCATTGGCGTGAGGACGAAAAACAAATCCAGGTGTGGGTCGCTGGGCATATCGCTATAATCCACCTGGAGCAGGCTCATATTGAGAACCGCGAACACGGCTTTGATGTAGCTGAGTGGTGGCGTTTCGACGCGGTTGTAGGCCACCATGAAACCGAGGGCCAGCACAGCGACGCCCAGCGCCAGCGTCAGGGCCACGCGCCAGGGGAACAGCCTGACGAATACGCGCGCGTCCTGGAGGAACGTGCGCCACCAGTGTGCTGGCGGGCGGTGATGTTGGCGGTCAGGCATAGGTTTTTCCGTTGTAGTTACGCACCTTTAATCCAACATTCCATGATTTCTCCCACATACAGCCGGTGGAAGTCGCGGGTGGGGTAGACTTCTTCGCGGACTTCAGGAACAATGAAGTGCTCGCCGGCCAGGTCTTGCGCGTAGAGCTTATGACATACGAATACAAGCCGTGCCTGGGTAAAGGCGACGCTGCCGTGTGGAGTGGGGAGCGGTGTGAGGCCGGTCGCGGCCATCTTGTCCACATCGCGCCCGGAGTGGCTGCCGCAGTATTGCAGCGCGGAACGGTGCGCTGCATCGAAGAAGCTGAGCGTGAAATACAGTTCGCGCTCCATGAACTCGAACGTGTACCGTTGCGGGCGCACAAAGGCGAACGCCACGTTTTTGTTCCACAACACCCCCTGGCCGCCCCAGCTGGCCGTCATCGTGTTGAAATCAGTGGGTGTGCCCGCCGTCACCAGCATCCAGTCTGAGCCGATGCTGTGGAAGACGTTATCCTGCAAAGCAGTGGGCTTTACGGTGCGAAAGTCGTTCATTAGTAACCTCCTTGAGCGAATCAGCGAATCACGTTTCACGTATAGTGTAGCACAGGCAGGCGACGACGCAAGGCGTGGTTGACAGCTACGGGAAGCGTGATACATTGGGTGTAATAAGTTCGTAGCTTAAATTTTGTACAAGTTAGAAATGAGGTTGAGACGTGAAAAATAATCGTAAAGTTCTTATTGTAGATGATGAAGCTTTTATCCGAGTATTACTTTCTCAAACGCTGGAAGAGCTCGAAGATCAGGGCGTGGAGCTGTTATTGGCGAATGATGGCGAGGAGGGGTTGCGGTTGGCTCTGGATGAGGAGCCAGAACTCATCTTTCTCGATGTGATGATGCCTAAACTCAGTGGCTATGAAGTGTGCGAGAAGGTTAAGGCTAAAAACTCTGGAATTTACGTTATCCTGCTTACGGCGAAGGGCCAAGCTGTAGATAAAGAACAAGGTACGCAATCTGGTGCCGATGAATACGTTACCAAGCCTTTTGACCCTGATTACATCCTGGCGCGAGCTATTGAAATTTTGGGACTTGATCCCATTGACTAAGCCCTATTGTTAGCGCCACGCTGCCGGAAGGAAACCCTGGGTGGAAACGCAGATTCGTCTGGTGCGGCGTAAACTTCTCGCGCTGTTGGCTATCAGTACGCTGACAGCGCCGTTGATGTTGGCGCTTATCACGCCGTTGCTCTCGGGGCTTCCCCCACAAGTTTTGCGCCTGGGATTGATTAATTACGTTATCTTTACCCCTCTGCTGCTCCTGGCGGTTTTGTTGGGAGCGTTCTTTTATCTTAGACCGATCACCCAATTGGGGGCAGCTTTGGGACACGCCGCGCCACCCCCGCCGGGGCTTGTGGTACGCGCGCGACGCTTGGCTTTTACTGCCCCGATTCACCTTCTCTACTTCCCAGTAGTGTTGACTTTTGGTGTCGCAACCTCTGCCGATGTTTTTGGTGCGCTGTTCATCCCCGGTTATTACTTTTCCGCCCATTTTCCTAATTCGGTCTTGGCAACGCTTGTTGCTGCTGTGATAAGTCTTGTTATCTCGATTATCTCGCGCCGTTTGCTACGCCCGGTTTTGTATGTCACCGCCGGGTTGGCTGCACAACCAGACGCAGGCCCACGCTTTGCTTTGCGGACTCGTCAGCTGCTTATCACATTCTTGCTGGTATTGATTGTTGTCGTGTTTTTAGGCTTGCTTGGCTACAACATGGTGGTCTTCAATGCGCGCGAGAGCCTGCGTCATCAGTATCAGGTGGTAGGGCGCGCGATCGTTGAAGGAATGTCGCCGTATGTGGGTGATGAAGCGCTCATTGCGTATATCGAGACGCTTGATTTGGAGATGCCCGGCTTCGCTTTTGTACTGGATCGAGAGGGCGAGTTGCTTTCACGCCCGCCTGTGGCATATGCTGATTGGTGGTTGCCGCTCGACAATCTGTATAGTGGCGCGATGAGTTTTGGAGAGAGTGAATTGCTGCTTATGTATTTACCCCGCCAGGACTGCCAGTGGTGGCTGGGATTTGTGTATCGGATTGATCCATTGCGTATGGCGCCGGTCGCGCGCGCCGCGGCGGTGTTATTGGTGTTTTCATTGGGCATGAGTTGCCTCGTCTTTATCGTCAACCATCAAATCTCGGATGATTTGACCCGTGATATTGAATATGTTACGGGCCGTTTGATGGCGCTGGCGCATGGCCAGCATGTAGGTGCGGAGCGCCTGAGTATTGTATCGTTGGATGAAGTGGGTGATCTTACTCTGGCCTTCAATGCGCTTTTGGATCGTGTACAAGCCCAGCAAGAGCAATTGGAGCTAGAACAGCAGGAGCTCCTGGCCCTGCAACAGGTTTCTGGTAAGATCACTTCTATTTTGGACACGCAACAATTGTTTGCAGAACTCATCGCTGGTATGGAAGAGGTGTTTGGCTATCGTAATACTGCCATTTTTTTGCTCGATGAGAGCGGCACACGATTAGAAGTAGTCGCGCGTGCGGCCTACCTGGATACCGATGCCGTATGCACTGACATTCGAGTGGGCGAGGGTTTGGTGGGCCGGGTAATGCAGACTGGCGAACCGCTTGTGGTGAGGGATGTAAGCAAGGAACCTGCGTATGTAGCAGTAGACCCAGAGACACGCTCGGAGCTGGTTATCCCATTACTTATCAGCGACAAGCTAGTAGGTGTTTTTAACGTTGAGAGTCCACAAATTAACGCTTTTACCACGCGCGATGTGCGTATCGTTTCTTCGTTGGCTAATCAGGTGGCGATTGCCATTCACAATGCACAACTCTACTCTGAGGCTGAGGAACAGCGTCAGACGGCTACGGCCTTGGCGCAGTTGGCATGGACGCTCAATACTACGCTTAATCTTAATGATGTGCTTAACATCGCCTTACGGCAGCTTTCCAGAGCGCTTGTGTTCGATACCGCTGCCATTCATTTATTGGAAGGGCGGGATTTGATGGTAGTGGCTGGGTCGGGTTTTGAGTTTCCGGAGGCAGTCATCGGGCAATCGTTCTCGCCGGATGAGAATAATCTGGGTTATCAGGTGATGCTGGCGCAGCACGTGCATGTTGTTGCCGATGTGCAGCAATTATCCGAGTGGGGGCACGCGCGCCGTGAGGTGGAAGGTGTTACTACGATTCGCTCATGGATTGGCGCGCCGCTGGTGGTGCAGGGGAAAAGCATTGGCTTGCTCACTGTAGATAAGCACGAGCCAGATTTTTATAGACAGGAAGATATCGTGGTTGCTGAAGCTTTCGCCTCGCATATTGCGATGGCGGTTCACAATGCACGCCTTTATCAGATGTCGCAGCAGCGTGCTGCCGAGATGGCTAAGATGGCCCACAACATTGCTGTAGATCGCAGTAAGCTGGATGCTATCTTGCGCAATATCGCTGATGGGCTGATTGTGACGGATGCGTCTGGTTCCATCATCATGATTAACCCGGCCTTCGAGACGCTTTTCGGACGAGCTGCTGGTACACTGGTGGGTCAGCAGCTCGCGGCAGTACTTGCGCACCCGGAATTACAAGGGCTTATCCATCAGGCCCTTCAACAAACAGAGGCCACCATCATGGCTGAGATCTCCCTGCCCGATGGCCAGGTACTCAAGGCAGCCTCGGCAGCTATTGTGGATGATGATCTGTTAGTAGGCACTGTTTCGGTGTTGCGTGATGTGACCCACGAAAAAGAAGTGGATCGCATGAAAACCGAGTTTATTTCCGCTGTCTCACACGAATTGCGTACCCCGTTGACCTCAGTGCTAGGCTTCGCTAAGTTGATTACGCGTTCTTTTGATCGGGACGTGCTTCCCCTGCTACCGGACGATACCCCCGATCTTGTCAAATCCATTCAGCGTATTACGGATAATCTGCGCATTATTTTAGTGGAAGGCGAACGGCTCACGCATCTCATCAACGATGTGCTGGATATTGCCAAATTGGAATCCGGCAAGGTGGAGTGGCGTGATGAGCCGTTGGATGTGACGCACATGGTAGATCAGGCATTGCAGGGGGTGCGGCAGGTAGCTACGGCCAAAGGACTGGCGCTGCGTGTTTCGATGGCAAAAGGGTTGCCGTTGTTGCTCGCTGATCCTTTGCGCATCCGCCAGTTGCTGGATAATTTGCTCTCTAATGCACTCAAGTTCACTGAAACGGGTGCAATTGAAGTTACTGCGGAGCGTTTGGAGCCGGGGCAACCGATACACAGTTGGCGAGCGCCGCATAGTGGTGCAATCTTGCTCACAGTTCAGGATAGCGGGCCAGGTATTTCGGAGAGCGATCTGCCCCGCATTTTCATGCGTTTTCAGCAGTTGGCTGCTGATGCGCTCACTGATAAGCCACGTGGCACTGGTTTGGGGTTGGCAATTTGTCGGGAAATCGTTAATCACTACAAGGGGGTAATTTGGGTGGAATCACAATTCGGTAGCGGGGCAACTTTCTGTGTTGCGTTGCCTATCGTGCAGTTCGAAGGCGTTTCTACCCAACAATCTTTAGCGCAAGTTGTCACTTCTGAGATTCGGCCGCGCACCACAGGTATGTTGCCTTCATTGGAGGAACGACTGCCGTTGGTGTTGATTGTGGACGATGAGGTGTATATTCGCTCGCTACTGATGCAGGAATTAGAGCGAGCCGGGTATCGCACCTTGCAGGCTTCCACCGGTACCGAGGCTTTGTTGTTGGCACGTCGCCATCATCCGGCGCTGATTTTATTGGATGTGATGATGCCCGATATTTCTGGTTTTGATGTATTGCGTATCCTTAAGTCCGATCCAGCGACTCAGAGCGTGCCTGTAGTAATTCTCTCTATTGTGGAAGATCGGCGCTTGGGATTAGCGTTAGGGGCAAGTGATTATCTCCTCAAGCCGGTGGATGTAGAACAATTACTTGCAGCAGTGAAGGCGTTGTTGCGCCAGTCTACGTGTGTTTCCACAGCGGTTGTCGCTGTGCATGAGCGTTCCGCTCTTGAAGCATTGACAGCAGCCTTGCATGTGGAAGGTTATGAAATGGTGGATGGATATGATCCGCGTGGCGCGTTGCTACACCCCCTTCCGGCACAGGTTGTCCCAGAAACCCTAAGCGCATTGTTGGCGAACTTGTCCTCAGCTGATGCTTTCAAAGTTGTGCGTTTTGAAAATGTAGCCCAAAATCATACCATAGTGGTTTTCGTCGGTGTAAGGCAAGAAATCACGCAATCCAACTGACTGCCGAGTAGAAAAGTCCTCAGGATATGTATCTGGCTGTGCAGTTGTAAATTTTTTCAAGGAGCAGAGCATGGATCTATTGGAATACTTCTTCAATCCCCAAGGTGTTGCTGTTATCGGCGCGAGCGCCGACCCCGCTAAACTCAGTTACGGTGTTGTCCACAACCTCAAAGAGCATGGTTACCAGGGACCGATTTACCCTATCAACCCCAAAGGCGGCGAGATTCTGGGTCTCAAGGTTTACCCTACCATTACTGATGTCCCTGATCCCATTGAACTTGCAGTCATCATGGTGCGTGCCGATATGGTGCCCGATGCGGTGCGTGCGTGCGGCGAGCGCGGCCTCAAGGTCGTCATCGTCATCACCGGCGGCTTTCGCGAGGCCGGGCCAGAGGGTGCGGAGCTCGAACGCTCGCTCAAGACCATCGCCGAGAGCTACGGGATGCGCCTCATCGGCCCTAACTGCGTGGGCGTGATGGATACACACATCCCGCTCGACACCACCTTCATCAGCGCGATGCCCAAACAGGGCAGCATCGGCTTTGCGTCGCACTCCGGCGCGATTGTAGGTGGCACCATTGATTGGGCGATTCAGATGGGCGTGGGCTACAGTCGCATCGCCAGTCTGGGCAACCAGGTGGATGTGAGCCTGGCCGATGGGATCCGCATGATGTATACCGATCCGCACACCCAGGTTATCAGCCTCTATGCCGAGGGCATCCCCGATGGCCCAGACTTTGTGCAGACCGCCGCCGCTATTTACCGCGAAAAGCCCATCGTGCTGGTGAAAGCCGGGCGTACTGAGGCCGGGACGCGCGCGGTCGCCTCGCACACGGGCGCGTTGGCCGGCGCGGGCAAAGCCTATCGCGCCGCCTGCCACCGCGCGGGCATCGTTATGGTCAATTCGCTCCAGGAGCAGAATGATGTGGCGATGGCGCTGGCGCACCAGCCGTTGCCCCCCGGCCCGCGCGTGGCCATGGTCACGAACGCGGGCGGCCCGGCGGCGCTCGCTGCCGATGCGCTCGATGAGTGCGGCTTGCAATTAGCCGATCTCAAGCCGGAGACCATCGAGAAGCTCAAACCGGTCACGCCGCACGGTACCCAGCTGGGCAACCCGGTGGATATGCTGGGCGGCCCGCGCGCCGAGATGTACCGTGACGTGATCCGCATCCTGTTGGAAGACCCCGGCGTGGATATGGTGCAGGCGATCTTTGTCCCGCAGGCCATCACGCCCGTTGAGGATGTGGCGCGCCATATCGTCGAGGGTGCGCGCGGTGCGAGCAAGCCTGTTGTAGCGTGTTTGGTGGGCGGCGTGAGTCTCCCCGAAGCGATTCACATCCTCCATGCAGGTGGCGTGCCGTTCTACCAGGATCCTAATCGCGCCAGCCGGTCGCTGGCCGGGTTGTGGGAGTACGCACAGCTGCGCGCCCGCCCCGATTTGACTCCCACGCCCGTTCCCGATGTGGCGCGCAAGAAGGCGCAAGTCATCCTTGCTGGTGCCTGGGATGCGCAAGGCAAGGGCTTTGTGGATTCGGAGATCGCGGCGCAGGTCGCGGCGACTTACGGGATTCACATCCCTTTCTCCGGCATCGCCAGTACCGCCGATGAAGCGGTCGCCCTGGCGGAAAAGGGTGGCTATCCGGTGGTGATGAAGCTCATCGCGCCAGGCGTCGTTCACAAGGCGGATGTGGGCGGCATCGCGCTCAACATCACCGATGCAGAGACTGTCCGCGCCACGTTCGCGCGGATGGCGGCGGGCGATTCCACGCGCCAGACGATGGTGCAGCAGATGGCCCCCAAGGGGCAAGAGGTCATTCTGGGGGCGCAGCGCGATCCGCAGTTTGGCCCGCTGCTGATGTTCGGGATGGGTGGCATCTACGTCGAGGTGCTCAAGGATGTGGCATTCCGGCTGGCGCCGCTGTGCGAGCTTGATGCGCGCGCCATGATTGCGGAGACGGCGGTGGGCAAAATCCTCCAGGGTGTGCGCGGTCAGCCGCCCGGCGATATTGCCGGTATCGTGGATACCCTGCGCCGGGTGGGGCAGCTCGTGAGCGATTTTCCCTGCATCTCCGAGATGGACATCAACCCGCTCATCGTCGCCCCGGAGGGCCAGGGCGTCTGGGCCGTAGACGTGCGCCTGGCGCTCGACAGCCGTCCCGAATAATAACTTTAGACCTGGCAGGTTTCTGAAATCTGCCAGGTCTGCCGACTTTAGATTTCCTTGGAGGCGCGCATGACACAACCATTGGATTCACCCGAAACGCAGGCTGCGTTGAGCGCAGCCTGGCATACGATTCTGGCGCAGGCCAGCCCCTTGCACCTTGAGGCGCAGGCGATGTGCGATGCGTTGGCCGGGCAGACGCTCACGCTGCTGGCTGCTGCTGCTGTGTTCGAAGCGGGCGCTTTGGGCACAACGCTGGCGGATTTGGATGGTGTGCAAGTGCAGCATTTCACGCAGTTGCAGGTCGCGCTGGGGGAGGTGTGCGACGGAATCGCTCCGGCGGCCTTGGCGCGCTTCCAGGCGGAACTGGCTGCCGGGTTCTATTTGCGCAAAGCTGCTGCCGCACGCCAATATAACATGGATGCCGCCACTATGATGGGCCATGACCTGAAAACCCCCATCAACGCCATCACCGGCTTCTCCAAGGTCATCCTTAAAGGCATTGATGGCCCGATTAACGAGATGCAGCATGAAGACCTTACCTCGATTTTTAACGCGGGGCAGAAACTGCTTAGTCTGATACATGATTTATTCGAGGTGATGAAGGTAGATGCGGCTAAGACGCCACTCTACGATGGGCCTTATGCTGTAGCGAGTCTTTTGGGTGATGTGGTCGGGGTCATGCAACCGCGCCTTGCCGATGCCGGGCACACGCTGATTTTGCGCTGTGTGGGCGATTTGGGCGAGCTGTATGATGCTGCGCTGTTTGTGCGTTGGATTGCATTGGCGTTGGTGCTCCAGGCGATGCAAGGTGCTGCGTCAGGAGAGCTCACTCTGACTGCATCCACGCAACAGCGCGAGGGTGTCTCAACACTCACGTTAGCGGTTACCCACACCAATCCGCCTCAGGGCGAGGCACGTACCGCTGCGATGGATGTTCACAGCTCGTTGCATCTGTTCACTGCGCAAACGTTTTGCACCGAGTTGCATGGCGCGTTGGAGATTGGGCTAGAGGGGGGAAAATTCATCTTCCGCGCGCATATTCCCATGTCTGGATGAGAATCTCACGCTAAGGTATGAAGAATACCAAGTTTTTTTGATTTTCCTTGCTATAGACCTGGCAGGTTTCAAAAACCTGCCAGGTCTGAGGGTAAGCTACTATTTTCAGAATGAAAGGAGAAAGAAAAATGTTAATCGTAACCGATAGCGGCATGGATATGGCCGCTGAACAGTTGGAGGGTTTGGAACTGCATATTGCCCCGTTGGTGTTTACCCTGGATGGAAAAACTTATCGTAGTGGGGTGGATGTGGATGTGCCACAATTTTATCGTATGTTGGCGGCTACATCGGATATGCCCACCACTTCGTTGCCTTCGGCAGGCGAGTTTGCGGAACTCTACCGTGAGCTGGCTAAAATTGATCCGGAAATCCTTTCGGTGCATATCTCATCGGGGCTGAGCGGGACGCTGGCTTCAGCGCGTGAGGGCGCTAAACTTGTGCCGGAGGCCAACATTACGCTGTATGATACCAAGACGCTCTCTGGTGCAGAGGGCTGGCATGTTGAGGCGGCGGCGCGGGCAGCAAAGGCAGGGTGGTCGGTGGCTGACACGGTCGCGCTGCTGGAGAAAGTGACTGCGGCTACGGACACCATCTATACGCTGGCGACGCTCAAGTATCTCATCCACGGCGGGCGGATTAGCCACCTCAAGGGACTCATGGCTTCGGTGTTGAATATCAAACCGATCATTGGGGTTGAGAAAGCGGAAGGGAAATATGCGCAGATGGGGCAGGCGCGCACGCTGGATCGTGCAATTCTCAAGCTGGCGGATATCGTTTTGGAGCGTTATCCAGAGAGCACTCCGATGCGCTTTCAGCCGCTGCACGGCGCTAACCTCGAAGGCGCACAGAAGTTGCAGGCCTATCTGGCAGAACGGTATGCAACTTGTGAATGGCTTCCCGTCGGGCCGATTGCGCCGGTGCTCGGCGCGCACACCGGGCCGGGACTGGTGGGGTTGGTCTACGCGCCGCTAGAGAAATTCCCGGAACTGCCGTAGGCGCTCTCAAAAGGTACAAGATGGAAGATTTCCTGACTGCATTTGCGACCCTCTTTTTTATCGCGCTGGTTATCGGACTGATTGTGTGGAACTTCTCGCGTAGCCGCGCGATGCTGGAGCGTTGGGCTACCATAAACGGCTACGAGCTTCTGCAAGCGGAATTCTCCTGGATGCGCTTCGGGCCATTCTTTTGGACTTCATCCAAAGGCCAGCAGATTTACCGCATTGAGGTGCGCACGCGCGATGGACAACTTCGCCGTGGCTGGGCGCGTTGCGGCAGCTACTGGTGGGGCATCTTTGAGGATAAGGTCGAAGCGCGGTGGGAGACTTAACGGTGTATTGCGCGTAAAATAGATGTTTTTGAAATGTAAAGCGTGAAACGTGAAGAAGATCACGTTTCACGCTTTACGTTTTACGCCCCTCAAGCTTATATCAGGTTGTGCAATCCCCCCACCACATCCTCGCCCAAGTGGAAGCGGATGACGCGCCGCCCGGCATCGAGCAAGGCCTGCTGATCTCCTAACGCTTGCGCGTGTTTGAGCACCCCGAAGGTCAGCGCGGATTCCGGCTCGCTGAGCGTGTCCGGGATGGCTGCATCTTGCGGGCTGTCGCTGGTGAACTGGATGAAGAGGCCGTTGCCCCGGTCGCCCTTGTGCAGCTGCCCCGTCGAGTGCAGGAAGCGTGGCCCATAGCCCACCGTTGTTGCCAGGCGGTAACGCTCATGCAGCTGCACGCGCAACGCTTGGAGTACCGCATCGGTCTCTGGCGTGGGGTGGACGTAAGCCTGGAGCGCGATGTAATCGCCCGGTTGTGCTTGCGCCAGGAACTCAAGCAGGGTGGTCCGTGTCACCGGTGCGGAAGGCGCATCGGGCAGCGCGCCCGTCTCCGTGTACGCCTTCACCATCTGCCGCGCCACGATCTTCGCCGATTCGACGTTGGGCTGGTCAAAGGGGTTGACGCTCAGCAGATGACCCGCCACAGCGGTCGCCAGCCCCCAGAGGAAGAATTGCCCGCCTAGATCGTAGACATCTTCCATCTGAATGCGCACGACAGGATGCCCGGCGGCTTCGAGCGCAGCAAGCGCGGTATCCTGACTCTTGTCGCCTGCCAGCCGCAGGTGAACGAAGACCCGATCTGCGCCGTACATCTCTGGTGCGGCGAGCGGTTCCCCCACTACCGGCAGGATACCGCGCCCCTCTTTGCCGGTGCTTTCCGCTACCAGCTGCTCAATCCAATCGCCAAACCCTGCCAGCGCTTCTGAAACAACCAGGGTGAGCTTATCACGCCCGGCGAGTGCCAGCGCGCCCATGATGGCACCCAACTGCGCCGCTGGATTGTCCGCCGCGGCGTGCGCCGCGCCGCAGGCGGTTGCCATCGCGCGGGCGCGTTCCAGAATCCAGGCGACATTTACCCCACATAGCGCCGCTGGCACGAGACCGAAGTACGACAGCACTGAATAGCGGCCCCCAATGTTCGGATCGTTCAAAAATACACCTCGGAAAGCGTGTTCCTCCGCTAGTGTAGCTAGGCCACTGCCCGGGTCGGTGATGGCGACAAAGTGCTCTCCGGCGCGATCTTCTCCTAATGTCTCGGCGGTCCAATTGTAAAAGAATTTCAAGAACGAGAAAGTTTCTACCGTACCTCCAGATTTGGTCGAGACGATGAAGAGCGTGCGGGCTGGATCGAGGTGCGCTGTATGGCCCAGCACCGCGCCGGGATCGGTGCTATCGAGTACGCTCAGGGCCAGCCGCGGACCCGCCTCACACTCGCGCGGCGTGTAGGCTCCGAAGACTTTGCTGAACAGTTCGGGTGCCAGGCTTGACCCGCCCATTCCCAACAACAGCGCGTGCGTATAGCGATTGGCGCACGCCGCCTCGATCAAGGCATAGCCTAGCGTATCTATTTGCTCATACATCTTTTTCGGGCTGTGCAGCCAGCCCAGGCGATTGCTGATCTCCTGCGGTGTGGGCTTCCACACGGTTGGATCGCCATCCCATATTCGGGGGATGATGGCCGCTGCTTGCAAGCGCGCTACTGCGTCCGCTACAGCTGCCGCATAAGGGCCAAGTGTGCTGCTGATAAGTTCGTTCATGCTGTTATTCCTTTTGTATGATGAATTTCTGGTCAACTTGTAGTAATGGTTTCAACCGTTACAAGAACTGCTTGTTACATCAATCGCCGGGAATCTCCCCTGCAAGCGGCAGGGTAAAGCTAAATGTACTACCTTCACCCATGATGCTTTCTACGCTGACTTGCCCGCCGAGTTTTTCCACAATCCGCCGCACTATCGAAAGGCCGAGGCCATGTCCTTGCGCGCGCACCTGTCCCAATTGGGTGAAGGGTTTGAATAGATTACGTTGCTGCTCGACGGGAATGCCTGGGCCGTAATCGCGTACCCAAAATTTGATGGTGGTTACTGGAAGCTGGTTGCTCAATACGGAGTTTCCAGTATTCAGTAACCAGCTTTCAGAATCTAAAATCGTATATCCCAACTCCACGCGCGGCTGGGGCCCGCCATATTTAAGTGCATTGCTAAGATAGTTGACCCAGGCCTCTTCCACCCAAGCGGCATAACCTAATGCAATAGGCCAAGTGTTGGGTAAGTGAATTTCAGCCTGTTTTTCTTCGATCAGGAATTGCAGGCGGAATAACACTTCTCGCATAATTTCGAACATATCCAGTGGTTGGGGTGTCACTTCAGACTTGCGTGTAGAGGCCAGCAGTAGCAGCTCGTTGATGATATTGTTCATTTTCTTGCCACTACGGACAATGATTTCAAGGCTGTTATGGAGATTTTTGAGGGGGATATTTATTTGCTCATCCAATAGCAGCTCTGCATAGCCGTTTATTAGTGCCAGGGGTGTTTTGAGGTCGTGCGCCACCGTATGTGCGAAGGCATCCAGGTCTTCGTTGCGTGCTTCGAGTTCTTGTGTGTAACGCTGTAGCATCGTTTCGTTCTCTTTGCGCTGGGTAACATCATGTTGAATGCCGATAAAGTGTGCGATGGCACCAACATCATCCATTACCGGTGTGATAATTTGCTCCGCGATATATATCGAACCGTCTTTTCGCCGATTGATAAATTCTCCTTCCCAAATCTGTCCAGATAAAATCGTTTTCCAGAGCTGTGCATAATAGCTGGGTGAATGATGTGGGGTTTTGAGGATGCGTGTAGTTCTTCCTGTGATTTCGTTTGCTGTATAGCCGGTAAGTCGCGTAAATGCAGCATTGATCCATTCGATGCGCCCTTCCCGATTTGTGATGATGACTGCATTGGCGGCAGATTCTAGCGCGGTTGTTACTAGAAGTAAGCGTTTTTCGAGAGCACGTTGTTCGGTCATGTCTACGCCGGTTTTAATGACATAATCTATCTTGCCGGCATTGTTGGTATGGGTCGCATTATTCCAAGCAACACGCTTCTTACTTCCGTCGCGTATCACCAAGTAGTTCTCATCTTGTTCAGGAAAGCCCTGGGTTTGTAGGTTGGCAAATAAGGCTTGAACATGTTTCGCGTCGTGCGGTAGCAACAGCGTTTCCCAGATCGGGCGTGCGACCAGGTCATGAGTGCAGTAGCCAGTAAGCGCTTCCGCGAACGGATTCAGGTACAGGATATGCCCGGCGCGATTCAGCACAAGTACCAGCGTGGTGACGGTGCTGAGGATGGTGTTTGCCAGAGACGTCTGTTGTTCAGCAGTCTCAAGCGGACTTTCGCATTCTAACGGATCAAAGAGGGATACTGCCATGGTTTTGTTGTCTACCTTGTATACTTTGCCTCAAGTATAGTACGAGATAGGCATGTGTCAACGTTCGGGGCGTATTTCTTCACGATTCCGACTTTTGTCGTGGCGTGTTGAAACTGCTGGTGATATACTGAGGATACTTTACACAAAGGAGCTTTGCTATGACTACAACATGGCCGATAGTGCAAGATGTATTGGAATTGATTGCTTACCAGACGGATGCGGTAGTGAGCCGTGAACTGTTGTCAGGGCAATCCGGCACGGTGACTCTGTTCGCTTTTGATGAGGGGCAGGGGTTGAGTGAGCACACTGCCCCCTTTGATGCGCTGGTGTATGTGCTAGACGGCGCGGCGGATATTACCATTTCTGGTGTGGGCTATGCGGTAAGCGCAGGTGAAATGCTCATTATGCCGGCGGGTGAGCCGCACGCTTTGCAGGCGCACACTGCGTTCAAAATGCTGTTGGTGATGTTGCGGGCCGGAAGCTGAGAGATGAAACATACCCATGAAGGGTCAAGCGTGCAGCGCACTTTCAATCTTGACGGCAAGCAAGTGTCGTGCGATGTATTTATCGTGCGTCCAGAGCCTATAGCGGTTATGTGAAGCCCAGCGGGGCAGCTATATTTCGCGTAGTCATGGCGGACCTGGATTTGTCCTAGTATTATATCTTTCAAATCTACCAGGTCTGATTGACGTACTCACAATAATACCCCCCTCAACTTGAAGTTGAGGGGGGTATCCCTTGTGCAGAAACTTAATTTCCCAACAGCTCGTTGAGGCGCTGCTCCCACTTAGTATGGAGCCGATCATAAATGCTTTCGCTGATTTCTCCAGCCATCAGGCGGGCATCGAGATTGTCGAGCAAGGCCTGGACTTCTGCCGGGGTGGTGGGGTTCGCGGTGGCGGCCGGTGCAGCTGCGGGCGCAGCAGGTGCCGGCGCAGCTTGTTGCTGCTGTTGCTGCCCCATCGTTTGTCCCATCATTTGTGCCATGACCGCGCCCATCCCCAGGCCGGCACCCAATTCCATGCCGGTGGCAGCTCCCCCGCCGCCGGGCTTTTGCGCTGTCTCGCGCATAGCCTGCGCAGCTTGGTACTGCATGTAGGCGTTCATATCGCCAATCGCGCCCATTGCCGAGCGGGCGTCAATCGCCTTCGCGGTTTCCTCGGTGGGTGAAATGGATTCGATATAGAACGAGTTGAGCGTGACGCCGCGCGCCAGGAATTCCTCGGCGGCTTTGGCCCGCACGCCAGCGGAGAGCTCTTCGGCAAAGGCCGCCATCTGAATGACAGACTTGCCGATGGTTCCCATTAGATCCATCATCTTGGTTAGGATGATGCTGCGGAAAAAGCCCTCGATGTCGCGGGTACTGAAGAGGTTCTGTGTACCGACGATCTTCGAGATAAAGAGCTGCGGGTCGGTGATTTGGAGTGCATACGTACCAAAACTGGTTACGCGGGCCATCCCCAGGATGGGGTCGGGAATCGTGATTGGCTGTGGTGTACCCCACTTCATATCGGTGATTTCGCGCAAGGTCACGAAGTATACCTCGGCCTTGAACGGCGTCTGACCGGAGAAAGCCTTACCGATGAGATCGGTAATCAGCGGGATGTTGGCCGTAGTTAGTGTGTGTCGCCCCGGGCCGAACGTATCTAATGCCTTGCCGTCGCGGAAGAAGACGGCGGCTTGCGACTCGCGGACAATGAGCTGTGAACCGACGCGAAAATCGCCAGAACCGCGCGCGGGAATGCGATGCACCAGTTCGTTGCGCCCCTCATCCATATACTCTACGATGTCAAAGATTCGGGCCATGGATTACCTCCTAGTAATTACAGTCTTGGCGTTTCGCCAATGTTTGAGGTGCCTTTCAGCACTTCTGCGCGTTCATCAAATACAGCGTTGGCTTCGCGGGCCAGGTCGCGGATTAACATGATCATCGCGGGTAGGTTCTCGCCGGTCAGCTCAGAGTGCGCGCTGCTAATGGCGTTCTCAATGCGTTCGACATAGTCCATCAGGCGTGCATCGAATTCGTATACCCGATCCAGTTCTTCTTCCTTAACACGCACGGCATCGAAGAGGCCGCCATAGCCATAGGAGGCGGTGCGTACTCGATCAATGAAGGTCTGAATCTGCGTTGCGGCGCTGCCGGTGCGATCCAACAAATCGAACTTGCCGGCGCTAATCATCTCTTGTTGCAAGCCATCCAGCTGGGTTCTAACCGTCCGCATTCTCGTGGCGATAGTGTCCCGTAGGAGCTTGTCTGCTTCGCGGCGTAGTTCCTTTTGTTTGTACCCTTTGTATCCAGGTATAACCTCGGAGACGCCCCGTTCCAATCCAAACATACCATCTTTGATGCGATCCAACAGTGTCATGGTTTCTTTTCCTCCTTGAACAGCGACTAATAGAGCGAGCTTGCCTGTTTCTTGCGCGATTTGCAACTGTATTTATTGTAGCATAGAAACGCTATGAAGAAAAGTCAAGCCATTTTTGGGCACGTGCAATTCTTTGCCCTCATTTATACTCAAGCTTTATCTATACGCAACTAAGTGAAAAAAGTTGCGCATTATAGCTGTCCCAGTGCATTTCCCAGCCAGGCGTGGATTTGTGTGTGCAGTGCATCGCGGTTGCGGAGCTCGACTGTCCACAGGGTCACTTGCGCCAGTGTCTTGAACAGATCGGCCCGCGGATCGGGTTTGGCGATGATGCTGCCTAGCACCACAGAGCGGCTGAGAATGGCTTCCATCGTTGTGTTGCAGAATGCCGTTGAAAACAGCTCCAGCTTGCCAATTTCGTCAATGATAACGACTTGCTGCTTCTCAATAGCCCGGCGGATAGCCGGGATGCCCACGCGCTCCAGATTTGCTACATCTACACCATAGCGGCCCACGCGTGGTACGTGTGGGCCGCGAAAGTCCTTGTGTGCCAGCGTGATCGTTTGCCCGTCGAGTGTAATTAGCCGGAATCCCTTGCGTCCACCAGGCCCAAAAATTTCTTCGGTATAGAAGCCTCCGGCGCGGTCGCCCAACACTTGCACCGCTTTTTTGATCAGGGTGGTTTTGCCGATTTGTGGGATTCCGGTCAGTAACAGTGTTTTACCCATAGTGCTTTTTACGTTTTACCACTTCATGTTTCACGTTATGCAGTATAATACCAATACTCTGAACAAGCAAGGAGGCTTTCATGCGTATTCTCATCACAGGCGGGGCCGGTTTTATCGGCTCGCATCTTTGCGATCATTACCTTGCGGCGGGGCACGAGGTTATCGCTATGGACAATCTCAGTACTGGGTCGCCGGACAACATCGCGCATCTTGCCGGTAACCCGGCTTTTCACTTCATCAAACACGATGTCACGCATTACATCTATCTTGCCGGCCCGTTGGATTATGTGTTGCATTTAGCGTCGCTACCCAGTCCGGTAGATTACTTGAACTACCCTATCCAGACATTGAAGGTGGGGGCGTTGGGAACGCACAATACGCTAGGGCTGGCGTTGGAGAAGGGCGCGCGGTTCTTGTTAGCCTCGACCTCCGAGGTTTATGGCGATCCCTTATTGCATCCGCAGCACGAGGACTATTGGGGTAACGTCAACCCGGTTGGTCCACGCGGTGTGTATGATGAAAGCAAGCGTTTTGCTGAGGCACTTACGATGGCTTATCACCGCGCACACGGTGTGGATACGCGCATTGTGCGGATTTTTAACACTTACGGGCCGCGCATGCGTTCTGATGACGGGCGGGTAGTTCCTAACTTTATCTGTCAGGCATTGCGCGGTGAGCCGTTGACCGTATACGATGATGGCTCTCGCACACGCTCGTTTTGTTATGTGGATGATCTGGTCGAGGGTATCGCACGTTTGATGGAATCCAACCTTTGCTCCCCGGTGAACCTGGGCAACCCTCATGAGATGTCTATCCGCGAGTTTGCCGAGTGTGTGATTGCGGTGGTGGGGTCGGCTTCGCCCGTGATATTTATTCAGCCCCAGGACGCACGCACCAAAGATGATCCGCAGGTGCGTTGCCCTGATATTACCAAAGCGCGTTCCTTGTTGGGGTGGGAACCCCGTTTCGATCTGGAAGAAGGCCTGCGTCGCACGGTTGATTATTTCAGCTGCAAATTGAAAAAATGACTGTGAGCGATTTCCGTACTGCTATTGCAAGTTCGCTGCGCCGCTCGGAGCTTGCTCGGGTGTTGCCCCTGGCACTCGTGGGGCTGGTTTTCGGGTTAGCGCTGGCGCGCTTGCCTGTGCTGGAAGCCACTTTGCTCGTAGGGCTGACGCTGGCGCTGTTGATGAGCCTTTTCGAGCCGCTAGCCGGGTTGGTAATAGCGCTGTTCGCCGGTGTGGGTGCGGCCTGGCTCCGCGCCGAACTCCCTCATATCCCTGCCCTCCTCGGTCAATATCTCGTGATTGCTGTCGTCGCTATCTGGCTGGTGCGAGGGCTTGTGCGTCGCGATTTGAACTTCCCCACGCCGCCGCTTCTCTGGCCCTTGCTCGGCTTTCTGGGCGTTGCACTACTTTCTCTGTGGCAGCCCACTGATGTGTGGGTTAGCTTCACGGAATGGGCTAAGTGGGGGCAACTGCTGTTGATTTTCCTCATCACTTATGACCGGCTCGTGGCGCGGGCTGGGGTGACTGCGCCGGGAGTGCTTGCTGCTCTGCTGGGGGTGGGGGTGCTTCAGGCCGCATTAGGCTTGTGGCAATATACTCTGCGTGGCGATGGGCCGACGCATTTCATGATTGGTGCTGGGTTGTATCGTGCCTATGGTACGTTCGAGCAGCCCAATCCTTACGGTGGTTTTGTCGGGATGTTGGCAGCACTGGGCGTAGGACTAGCCGCCGTAGTTGTGTCGGATGCGTTCCGGCAGCGCCGTTGGCCTCCCGTATGGCTCTGGCCACTGGGTGGTGCAACGTTACTCCTCGGTGCTGCGCTCGGTGCGTCGTGGTCACGTGGTGCGTGGCTGGGCTTCGGTGCGGCGCTTCTGGCGATAGTGGTTTTGCTGCCGCGACGTGGGGCGTGGGGGCTGCTTCTGGCGGCGCTCGTCATGGGGGGCGGCTTGGGGCTGTATGCAACCGGGCAATTGCACCCCGCGCTTGCCGTTCGGCTTACCGGTTTTATGGATTATCTAACCTTCAGTGATGTGCGCGGTGTGGGCATTAATGATGCTAATTACGCTGTGCTGGAGCGGATGGCCCACTGGCAGGCGGCGCTGGAGATGTGGCGTGCCAACTTCTGGTTGGGCGTAGGGTTAGGGGGCTATGAACCGGCTTATCCTGTATACCGGCTCATCAATTGGCCGCATGCGTTAGGGCACGCGCACAACACCTACCTTACCTTGCTCGCGGAGACTGGGCTGCTAGGGCTGCTGGCCTACTCGCTATTGTTAGGCACGTTGTTCTGGCGTCTTTGGCGATTGACGTGTGTGCTACATGGTTGGCAGCGCGGAGTGGCCGTGGGTGTATTCGGGCTATGGGTGCAATTTGCTGTACACAATTTTGTAGATAATTTACTGGTCAACAATGTCCATTTGCTGATGGGGATGTCACTGGGCGTGGCGGGGTGGTTGAGCGTGAAACGTGAACTGTGAATTGATAAAAATTGCACTTCACGATTCGCCTCTTACGCATCATACATCGCCGATGAAACGCGCGTACACTTCAGGGCTGAGCGGGGCCAGGATGTGGGGCAGTTGGATGAGTGCCTCACGCGGCACCCCATCGCGTTCCAGCATATTATGCAGTGATCTGGAAACAAGTGCCCCTTGCGCGCTCGCTTCCAGACTACCGAACAGTTGGTCGAGCGTTCCATTTACTGCAGCACTGATGAAATCGTCCAGTGGGATATTGGCCGCGCGTAGTTGGCCTAACAGCTGGTAAAAGGTAGCTGCTGGAATACCCGCTTGCTCGATCCGTGGCAGGATATAATCGTAGAACAATGTGGTTTCGTTAAATTGCCGCTCCCCGCTGCGTACCTGTTGGGTTTCCTTCCACAGATTGCGCCCCTTGATGAGCGCCTCAATGATGTTGTGTACTAGCTCTGTACCGCCCCAGCCAATGATGGCCGCTGTCATTACCCAATCGATGAGGCTCCCTAGTGTGAAATTGTCGAAGATGCCGCCGACGCCTGCGTTGAACAGTACGGCGCTGCTGGCAAAGAGTACTTCGAGACCCAGTAGTCTAAAAAAGCGCGCATCGGTCAGCCCGATAGCGAGGAAGGCAAAGGCTGTTCCTATCCATTGTGAGAGTTGTTGTTTGTGGAAGATATAGGCTTTGTCTTTGCGGTCTGGTACGCCCGCACGATTAGGCCAGACTTTTTCTTCCTCCCAACGCCCCCAGAAAATCTCCAGCAGCCGTTCCACCATAGTGGTTATCGCTATGATGGGGGTTAGCACATGCCAGAGTGGGTCTTCTTGCGCGGGGGTGTTGCTCTGTGCCAGTACCGTTCCAGTCGAGAATACCAATAACACAGCGATCCAGATCAGCAACCATGTCCAGCGTTTCATGTTAGCACCTTTTTCACTCATAACTGTCGGTGTCATTCCGAACGCAGTGAGGAATCTCGTTGATGGACGCTGGGGTGGTTTTTTCTGGTTGGGATGCACCATAAAAACACCACCGCGCTTTGGAGGGGCAGCGTGATGTGCAGTGGCGTTACATGCCCCGCACGCGCTTGCCGATTTGCGTGACGCGCGTGGCGATAACGTAATCCGGCACCTGGTAGGTCTCGCTTAGCGTGGCAACGTTGATGAGTGGGCGGCGGACCGCTTTGAGCAGCCAGGGGGTGGGCACTAGCAACACAGATGCAAAATAGCGGGCGGCCTCTGTGCTGTAGGGGTATTCCTGTGCCGCCCATCCGCTTGGCCCTTGCCGACAGACTTCGCGGTAAAGTAACCGCCCCATTGCCATCCGGTATTCGTAGCGATGCTCTCCGATGCCGAACACCAGCGACAGATCGGTCATATCTACCTGCTGCAGGCCTTCGATCGGATGTGCTAACATGCGCTCGATGGGCACTGGGGGCCGTTGGAGCTTGTAGTAATCCAAGACGCGCTCCACCAGCGCATCCAGTTGTGCTTGATAATCTGCCGCGCCGCTTTGTTCCACGCTTATATATCCTCCATCAGAAACCGAAACTCTTCGAATGGGATCGCCGTCAACGTTTGCGTCGAGCCCATACCCATCGCATGAATGACCAGGGCGACCTTAGCAACGCTGGCGGCGTCCGGAGCTTCCAGAATATGCAGAAAATCGTATTCACCTAGCAAAACATAGCTGGCGACCCGTTTTATCTGCGGAAAGTCCTCGCTCAGGCGTTTTTCTAATTCCTGGTCGAGCAGTGCCAGGGATTTCACCTCACCCGGATGATGCAGTGAGAGTTTCGAGAGCATCACAAATGTAGCCATGGGACCCTCCTTTCGAGCAAAAAAGTAAAAAATCAAAATTTTAGAGTCTACCGAACTGCCTTGCCAATTGCTCCACTGTGATTTGCACCACTGTGGGACGTCCGTGGGGACAGGTGCGCGGATTCTCGGTCTGTTCGAGCAGGATTACCAGATGTTCCATTTCTTGCCGTGAGAGCACTTGCCCGCCTTTGATAGCGGAACGTTTGCAGATGCGGCGTACGATTTGTTCCTCTAATGCTTCACGGAGGATGCTGCGCTCACCCTTTTCGGTGCCATCAAGTGCGGCGATGTCGGCCAGCAGCTCCGGCAACGCCATCTGTGGCAATTGCGCAGGTGTGGCGCGTACCAGAAACGTCCCTGACCCGAAGACTTCTATCTCCAGCCCTAGTGGTGCGAGCGTGGGCAGCAGCGTCTCCAGCCGTCCGGCCTCATCTGCCGGAAGTGTGACCGTGAGCGGTTCCAGCAATGGTTGCGACGGTGCTTGTCCGGCGGTTCCGGTGGCGAGTAACTGCTCGTACAGGACACGCTCGTGAGCGGCGTGTTGATCAATCAAGTATAGCCCGTCCGGGCCTTCAGCGATGATAAAGGTGGTGGCTATTTGTCCGATGACCCGTAACATGGGTAGCGCTGACCCGCGTTGCAGTGGGGTGTTGAAGTCTGCCGGTGTGCTTGGGTGCGCTGGCGTGTTCGGCGGCGTACTCGTATCTGCGGTGTTATTCTCATACCCGGTGATGGTGGGTAGGTTGAATTGTTGTGTTGGTTGCAGCGACGCCAGTTGCCTGCGTGTATCGTGTGATGGGTTTGCACTCCCCGATTCCCAACTTGCCGCGACCGGCGCGGTCTCGATGATGGTGGCGCGTACAGCCCGCTGTACCGCTCGGAACACGGCGTCCCCGTCGTGGAAGCGTACCTCAGTTTTTGCCGGGTGGACGTTAACATCTACGTCCTCAGCCGGCAGCGTGAGTGCCACAAATGCCACCGGATAGCGATTGCCCGGCAGCAGCGTATGGTACGCCTGGATGACAGCATAGGTGAGGCGTAGGTCTTGTACCCAGCGCCCGTTGATAAAGAGCGTGATGTAGCCCCGGTCGGCGCGGTGGACAGTAGGCGGGCCGACGTAGCCGGTGATGCGAATTGGAGCCTCTTCTGTGAGACTCGCAGGAATATCAAGCAGCGCTGCTGCCAGGTCTAGCCCATAAACGCTGACTAATGCTGCGCGTGGATCGCCTCGGCCTGCTGTGCTCAGGATTTCGTGCCCGTCGTGCAGCAGTGTGAAGGCTACTTGCGGATAGGCGATAGCGTAACGGGTCAAAAAAGCATCAATGTGTCGCCGCTCGGTACGTTCTGCCCGTAGGAATTTGCGCCGGGCCGGTGTATTGTAGAACAGGTCTTCTACCAGCATCTCCGTGCCTGGGGGGCGTCCTACCGCAGCGCTGGCGACGATATTGCCCGCTTCGAGCCGCACCTGAAGCCCCGTTGGTTCTTCGCGGTGGCGTGTCGTGCAGGTGACGCGGCTCACGGAAGCGATGCTGGCGAGCGCCTCGCCGCGAAACCCCAGGGTGGCGATGTGCTGCAAATCATCCGCCGTAACAAGTTTGCTAGTGGCGTGGCGACGGAAAGCCAGTGGCAGCTCGGCGGCAGGAATTCCATCGCCATTGTCTTGCACCCGCATCAGCGCTTGTCCGCCCGCCCGTGTTTCAACCAGCAAGCGGGTAGCGTGTGCATCCAGGCTGTTTTCCACTAACTCTTTGATAACGGATGCCGGGCGTTCTACCACCTCGCCAGCCGCGATGCGTGCGGCAATGTTTTCCGGCAAGAGCTGTATGTGCATATTACTTAATTTTAACCCAACGGCTGAAAAGTGCAAGGCCAGCAAGGGCTGAAATTTGAAAGGTAACTATGACAATCAATGGTATCAAGTTTAGGCCATAGACCTGGCAGAGGTTTCCAGGCCTTGAGTTTACAAAACGTCGTTATGCACCGGTAAAATACTACCCTCCCCAATTTGGGCGAAACCTGCCAGGTCTTCACGTAATGACATTGCTATTATAATTACTCTGAATGTCGGAAACCTGTTGTGCTTACGGTGCTTCCGGCTCCACATAGAGCAGCGTTAGCGACCAAGTTGTCCAGACCAGATCTGCATCGCCGGGGCACGGGCCAATGGTCAGCGTCGCGACCGGTGCGCCAGTAGGCGCGTTGACATACAGGGTGTAGTTGTGCGCCGGCTCGACGGCGAAATCGGCGTATCCCAGGCCGCGCTCCGGGCGCAGGCCGGTGAAGGCGTGGTCGGCGCCTTCGTCCCATAGTAGCCATAATTCTACGCCCGGCAATGGAACTTGTTGCACCCGTTCGCGCCCGCGCACGGTTACTGTGATCTCCTGTGTGAGCGAGATGGCGATGGTGGGGTGTAGCGCGCAATCGCTCTCACGCTGCACGACTGTGTAGGGCGAGAGTGTCTGGGGTGTGGGCTGGGGCGTGGGTGTGGGTAACACAATACTGATGGTTGTGGGCGTGGGGGCGGGGGGCACGCTGTCTGGCGTAGCTGTAGCCGTTGCAGGCGTCAACGGTGTCGGTTGTAGGGTGGCGGGGAGGGCTGTAGGGACTTGTGCAGACGTGTAGATACGCACGTTGGCCGTATCCACGCCATAACTTGCCGCCAACTCCGCCATGCGCCGTAATTGTGCTACCGGGCGCCCTTGCGTGACCGCCTGCGCCAACGCTTCATCCATTACCTGCCGCACCTCCGCTGTATCCAGATCGCGCAAGCGCGCCTGGGCGCGGGTGAGGTCGGGTAATACTCCATGAGATTGCGTGGTCATGCGAATCCAATCGCGGCGATACTCGATGTAGAGCAGCGGGGGGTAAGAATCGTAGTATTCTACGGGCTGAATCTCCCAGGCGAAGAACAAGCCCAGCGCCACGCCGATGATCAGCCCGGTGAGCAGTAGCCCCTGCTTCATGGCGTTCGCTCCAGAATGTATGCCCGCATGGTGGGCGTTTCTATCTGTAATGCACGCGCCAAATCGGCCAGCACGAGCACGGTTTCTATTGGCGCTTCGCGGGCGATGAGTTGCTCGGCCAGTGCGAGTAGTGGTGCCGTCGGATCATCGGGTTCCAGTAGTTCCAGGCGGGTTTGCGCCAGGGCGAGCCGGCCGTCGCCGCGATAGGAAAGTGCTGTCAGCAGTACATATTCATCTTTGTAATCGCTGCGCAGTTGGGACGGCAACGTATCGTAATACTCCACCGGCGCAATCACCCAGCCAATGAGCAGGCCGATAGCAATACCCGCACACAGTCCCGCGAGCAACCACAGCATACCTCTCATACCAATTCCTCCGCATAAGCAAAGAGTGCGGGCGCGCCGCCAGTGTGCCAGAAGAGCACCCGTTGCCCGCTGTGGAACTGGCCCTGGCGAATTAGGTCGAGTAGCCCGCCAAACGCCCGCCCAGTGTAGACCGGATCGAGCAAGAGGCCTTCGTTGCGGGCCATACACTGGATGGCTTCGCGTTCCAGTATACTTACCTGCCCGTAGCCTGCGCCTAAATAGGCGTCATTGACCACGACTTCGTCAGCTTGTATGTTCAAGACCAGTTCCAGGCGCGCAGCAGCGGCGTTAGCCAGGTCTGCGATGCGCTGGCGGAAGCGCGGCGCATCTTCGGCAATGCTGATGCCCACGATGGGGGTTGCCAGCCCTAGCGCGCGTGTTCCCAGCACCAGTCCGGCTTGTGTGCCGCCGCTGCTGGATGCGATCACGATAGCGTCGAAACTCACCTCTTGCGTGGCGGCCTGTTGCGCGAGTTCTACCACGGCGGCGGCATAACCGCACGCACCCAGTCCGTTGCTGCCGCCATAGGGGATGAGATAGGGCCGCCGGCCTGCGCGTCGCAGCGCTTCGGTCTCCGCTTCCAACGCTTCGGACAAGTGCCGCTCACCGCTCCAGCGCACCTCGGCCCCCAGCAGTTTGTCGAGCAGGTGATTGCCCTGGGGGGGCTGGTCTGCTGTGCCCCCTAGCACCAGGACGCACTGGCGTCCCACATTCGCGGCGGCAGCGGCGGTCTGGCGGGCGTGGTTGGATTGGCGCGCTCCACCAGTGACGAGGGTGTCAGCGTTCTGTTCCAAGGCTTCGCTGACCAGGAAGGTCAGTTTCCGCACTTTGTTGCCGCCCAGACCCAGACCGGTGAGATCATCACGCTTAATCCAGATCTCCGGGCCGCCGAGCGCAGCGCTGAGCCGGGGTAACGGGTGGAGTGGGGTGAGGTGTTGTATCAATGGCAATGGGCGCAGTCGTTCTAGCGCCTGTTGTAATTGCTGCTGGTTGTCCACGTGAACCTCCTACTGAAATTCATGAATTTTATCCGTGCTCTTTGTGGCGGACGAAGTTTTTCAGGGTAGTCTTTACTTGTTTCGCGATTTTTCCTTCAGCGGGCGCGGCTGCGCGAGGCTCTCCGGTTGATTGTATAGCAGCTTCCAATCGTTGACGCTCATACCGGATGTGGTGCGGGCGTGGCTGTCTGCGCCTGCCGCGATGAGTCGTTGCGCAACGGCCTCGTTGCCGCTGGCGATGGCTTGCATCAAGGGGGTGACGTTGGTGTTGTCGCCTCGGTTAGGGTCAGCGCCATCCGTCAACAGACAGTCCACCATTTCCAGAAAACCTTCTCCGGCGGCCAATAGCAGTGCTGTCACACCGCTAGACGCGACAGCATCTACCGCCGCCCCGGCTGTGAGCAACAGCGTGGCGAGTGTGGGCTGGTTGGAGCGTGCTGCCATCATCAACGGCGTGAAGCCACCGGGTGTGGGGAGCTCGATGTCGGCCCCCAACGCTAACACCAGGCGCGCGAGTGGTGCATCCCCCTGCTGCACCGCGCGGATGAGCGCCGATTGTTGCCCTGCGCCTAGCCCATCAATGTCTACCTCGCCGCTTTCGACGAGTGCGGTCACTTTGGCGATGGAGCCGGCGCTCAGCGCCGCGCTCAACGCATCAAGCCGCCCCAGATGCTCGGCCATCCGGTCGAGCGCCGCCAGCCCGCGCGCCGCGCCGGCGGCTTCCAGCACGGCGCGCGTCTCATCATGCCCAAAAACGAGTGTCAATGCTACCGCATCCGTCCCCACGCCATTGCGCGCGTGAACGTCGGCCCTGGCGGCCAGCAGCGCCTGCACAATCTCCGTATGTCCGCGCTCGGCAGCGAGCATGAGCGCCGTGTCGCCGCGCGTGCTGCGGGTGTCCACGGGGATGCCCTCCGCCAGCAGCTGTTGCACCCCAGCCAGATCGCCGCGCTGGGCGGCGCGATGGAGCGGCGGCTTGGGTGGCACTTCTGCCGGGCGCAAGGATGGCACTTGTGGCGTCGTGCCTGTTGCCGCGCTCAAGATGGCGGCGACCTCCGGGCGGTTCGCGGCTAAATCGAGCGTGCTCTGGCCCTGTGCATTGCGCAACAGGGGATCGGCCCTGGCCTGGAGCAACAGTCGCACGAGCTCCTGTTCTCCCGCTTCGGCAGCCAGCATAAGCGGCGTGTACCCGTCCTTGCCCACTGCATCGGCAGCAGCTCCGGCATCCAGTAAGCGCGCCGCCCCCGCGACATTGCGCTTTGCCACAGCCAGCGATAGCGGCGTATCGAGCATGTGGTTGCGGGTGTTCACCTGCGCGCCGGACTCAATCAGCCACAACAGGGCCTCGTGTTTATCGAAGCGCACGGCGCGCATCAGGGGCGATTCGCCCACCGGATCGGGATCGAGCGCGCCGCCGACAAGGTGCAAGGCTGCGAGCGCGGCAATGTGACCGCCCTCGGCGGCGGCATGCACTGGCGTATGTCGCCAGTTATCGTAGTGATTGGGATCGCTGCCAGCCGCCAGCAGCGCGCGCAATGCACCCAGCTCGCCGTTGTAGGCGGCTTTGTGGAGCGCCGTGCTGCCCGTGTTGGATTGCGCACCCACATCAGCGCCGGCCCGCAGCAACGCCTGGACGATGGACGTGTGGCCTTTGGCCGCAGCCACCATCAGCGCGGTCTCGGCGTAACCGTTGCGCTCATCCGGCGCAAGGCCGGCCCGTAACAGCCCGGCAACCAGCTGGGTCTCGTCCTCTTCTACTGCCACCAGCAAGGCTGTAGCAGGCAAAGTTTGCGCCAGCCGGGGGAAGAAAGCCGCCGGGAGCGCGTCCATCTCTGGCTCAACGTCAAATCCAAACGCGGCCAGCGTCTCCTCGACTGGTTGGTAGAGCAAGGCCCGTCGCAACAGCTGGTCACATTCAGTGTGGCCCATTGAACTGGCTTGATCGAGCGGCATAAGCCCCAGATCATCGCGCGCGCCCGGAGCGGCACCGGCAGCAAGCAGCGCGGACACTACGGCCGCATGCCCCTGCGCCGCAGCATCGTGGAGCGGCGTTTGGCCCCTGCTGCCCGCGAGCTTGGGATTCGCGCCTGCTGCAATCAGCCGGAGCGCAGCCTGCCCCTGGCGCAGGCCGGTGGCCTTTTTGAGCGGTGTGTCGCCATCACCCGTTTGCGCATCGAGATTGGCGCCGGCCTCGATCAGCCAATCCAGCAGCCTCAGATGTTGTTTGATGGCGACCCAGTGTAGCGCGGTGTACTCGCCGCCGTTGATGTCGGCCCCCGCAGCGACCAGCCTGACGAGAATGTCGCGCGCGTTCTCCCGTGCGGGCTTGCCCAGCAGCGCCCAATCTGGCCCATCGTGGGGCGGGACGCCATGCTCCAGAAGCGCCTCCACGCAGGGCAGGCTCAGCGCGTGAACCGCGAGCATCAGCGGCGAAGACTTGTCCGGCAAGGGTGAGGTGGTTGCCGCGCCCTGTGCGAGCAAAAACCGCACGGCCTGATCATGGCCGGTGTAGCAGGCTAGCATCAGCGCCGTGTAACCGTCGGGATCGCAAGCGTTGATGTCTACCCCGGCGTGCAGCGCATCGCGCAGGGCCGCGACGTTGCCGGTTTGGGCGGCCTGGAAAAAGCGCACTTCTGGCGCGTACGGCGTCTGCGCTCCGGCGGCAGTGAGCGCTGCCGCCACTTCGGGTTGATCCAGATACATGGCCGTCCGCCAGGGCGTCCAGCCCAGCGCATCGCTGGCTTCCGGGTCGGCGCTGGCAGCAATAAGTTGGAGCGCGATGCTCTCGCGCTTGCGGTGGATGGCGCTAAGCAAGAGCGTCCGCTTGTGGTGTGCGATGCGCGCATTGACGTTAGCCCCAGCTGCGATGAGCTGTGCGACGTAAGTCGCGTTATCCTCTACCAGCGCGGTGTAGAGTGGGCAATCGCCGTGCTCCCCCCAGCTCGCATCCACATCGGCACCGGCTTCAAGCAAAGCTGCGATCAGGTCGGGCTTGTGATCGCTGACGGCGGAAGCGAGGGGAACGCCGTGCTTGCGCGAGACCGCGTTGAGATCGGCCCCTAGCGCGATGAGGGCGCGCAAAGCGCCCAGATGGCCCCAGTTCACGGCGGTCAGCAGCGCAGTGTCGTCATCCTTGTCGCGGGCTTCGAGATCGGCCCTGGCCTCCGCCAGATAGCCCAGCACGTCCGGGTGGTTGCCCTCGGCGGCGCGAATCAGGGCGGTGCCTTGATCGTGGTTATCGCGCGTGTCTACGGGCATCCCCAGCGCGAGATACGCGCGCACCGCGTCCCCATCGCCCGCTTTGGCGCAACGCAAAAACAAATCCTCGGTATAAGCATTGACCGTAGGCAGTAGGCCGCGGGCAATTAAACAAGCGGTAGCGTGTTCGAGCGATAAAGTCATACATGTCTCCACGGGTTGTCTGTAACCACGTAACTACTGAGTATACATGCACCGCGATAACGGGCAAGTTGCGGCCTGGCATTGTCCGTCAACACACAAACGGGGCGGAGTCTAACTCCGCCCCGTGCTGCGCTTATTGTTTCAATAGGGGCCGGCGGTGCCCCGCGATTTTGCTCCGAAGCGTCGGCTGATCAGCGCGATGATTTCGTTGGCGCTGGATTCGATGGGCTTATCGGTTACATCTATGGTGGAGAAACCGCCTTTGAGGAACACCCGCTGCGCGGCTTGCAGCTCTTCTTCGATGCTCTCGTAGTCGCTGTAGTCTTTTAGCTTGCGGACGCCCATCGCTTGTTGGCGCGTGCGGCGGTGCTGGATGAGTTGCGCTGGGTTGATGCGCAGCCCGATGACGCGGCGCGGATCGAGTTCGAAGATTTCTGGTGGGGTGGGGATGTCTTTCACCAGTGGCAGGTTGGCTACCTTCCAGCCCAACACGGCCAGGTACATGCTCAACGGCGTCTTACCAGCGCGAGAGACGCCGGTCAGCATGATCTCGGCGTTCTTCCAGCCTTCCGGGTGTTTGCCATCGTCGTGCGCCATCGTGAAATCAATGGCGGCGATGCGCTCGAAGTAGTCCTGGTTGAGGCGGCGATACAGTCCCGGCTGCTCTAGCGGTGGCGTCTCCAGGCGCGTGCTCAGCGCCGTGACGAGCGATCCCATCAGGTCAATGGCTTCCACTTGTTGCGCGGCGGCCTCGCTGAGCAGATGCTCGCGCAGCTCGGATTGCACCAGTGTATGCACGATCAGCCCGCCATCTTGGGCGGCGCGTGCGACGGCTTCGGTGATTTGCGCGGGCTGCCGGACGTGCGCAATGGTCAGCACCGCTGGGCGGCGCTCGCCAAATTGTGCCAGCACCGTATGCACGACCTGTTCGCCGCTGCTGCCGGTGCCGCCGGAAATGATGTAAATGGGGGCTGGTGCGTGTGTCATGTCTGGTTTTTCCTTTGACAAGTAGATACCGGAAACAGAACACAACTGTGGATAGTGTACCAGATTTATCACAGAGAGCACGGAGAATCCAGAAAAAAACTCCGTGTTCTCTGTGGTAAAAAATTCCTTTCTATTTCCCTTTTTGCTGCATCTTGGCCCAGGTGTCCTTGAGTGAGACGGTGAGGTTGAAGACGGGCCGCTCTGGGGTGCTGTCTGGGTCAACGCAGAAATAGCCCGTCCGCATGAATTGGAAGCGGTCGCCAGGCTTTAAGTCAACCAGCGCGGGTTCCAGTTTGCTTGTGGGGAGCACTTCCAGCGAATTAGGATTGATATTATCCAGCCAGGTCTGTCCCTCGGCCACGTCGTAGGGGTTCTCTTTGAGGAAGAGCTGCTCGTACAGCCGCACTTCGGCGTTGCGCGCGTGTACTGCCGAGACCCAGTGCAGCGTGCCCTTGGGCTTGCGCCCGTCGGGGGCCTCGCCGCCGCGCGTGGTCGGGTCGTAAGTGACATGGACTTCCACTACATTGCCGTCCGCATCCTTTTCTACGCCGGTGCAGGTGACGAGATAGGCGTACTTGAGCCGCACCTCGCGGCCCGGCGCCAGGCGGAAGTATTTGCCGGGTGGGTTCTCCATGAAGTCTTCCTGCTCGATGTAGAGCTCCCGCGCAAAAGGCACTTGCCGCGTCCCCATCTCCGGGTGGAAGGGGTGGTTTTCCGCCTCGAACCATTCCACTTGCCCTTCGGGGTAGTTGTCAATCACCACCTTGAGCGGGCGCAGCACAGCCATCGTGCGGGGCGCGCGTTCGTTCATGTCCTGGCGGATACAGTATTCGAGCAGGCCGTAATCCACGATGCTATTGGCCTTTGCTACACCGATGCGCTCGGTGAAGTCGCGGATAGCCTCGGCAGTGAAGCCGCGCCGCCGCAGCCCGGCAACGGTGGGCATGCGCGGATCGTCCCAGCCATGCACACGGCCTTCTTGCACCAGCTTGAGCAGGTGCCGCTTGCTCATCACCGTGTAGGTGAGGTTAAGCCGCGCAAACTCGATCTGCTGCGGGTGATAGATACCCAGTTGCTCGAGATACCAGTCGTAGAGCGGGCGGTGCGCCTCGAATTCTAGCGTGCAAATCGAGTGGGTGATGCCTTCGATGGAGTCTTCCAGTCCGTGCGCCCAGTCGTACATCGGGTAGATGCACCAGGCGTCGCCGGTGCGGTGGTGCGGCGCGTGGAGGATGCGATACATCACGGGGTCGCGCAGGTTGAGATTGGGCGAGGCCATATCAATTTTGGCGCGGAGCACGCGGGTGCCGTCCGGAAACTCGCCCGCCCGCATCCGCCGGAACAGGTCGAGATTCTCTTCGATGGAGCGGTCGCGGTAGGGGCTGTTCTTGCCCGGTTCGGTGAGCGTGCCGCGATACTCGCGGATTTCCTCGGCGGTGAGATCGTCAACGTAGGCCACGCCTTGTTGGATGAGCTGTTCGGCCCACAGATACATCTGCTCGAAGTAATCGGCAGAGAAGATCGGCTCCAGCTCAAAATCAGGCACGAGCCAGCGTACATCGGCGATGATGGATTCGACGTACTCGATTTCCTCTTTGACGGGGTTGGTATCGTCGAAGCGGAGATTGAACTTGCCGCCGTAATCGCGGGCGATGCCGGAGTTCAGGCAGATGGATTTGGCGTGGCCGATGTGGAGCCAGCCGTTCGGCTCCGGTGGGAAGCGCGTGTGGACGCGCCCGCCAAACTTGCCGGTGCGCAGGTCTTCATCAATGATTGCGCGGATAAAATCGGTAGTGGGGCGATTCTCTCCGTTGGTCTCAGTGTTCTCTTCCATAGCATACCCCCTGGCGTGTGGATGGGCGCTGCGCCGCAACGCCAGAGAGTATTGTAGCATATTTCAGCCAGTTAGCGAATTAACCACCGCAATAGATGCCCCGGCGTTTCGAGCGCCGGTCGTAGGTGATGCCTATCCGTATTTCGTCGGGTTGCGCCAGCTCTGCACTTTCAAGTTGGTAAGAGAACTCGATTTCCACAATCCGGTAGTGTTCATCGCTGCCGGTGCCTCTGCCTTCCAGAATTGCGGTTACGGTTACTCGAGCTCCACCGTAGCGTTCGATATCTTCCAGGGCATCTCTACGCACAGAAGCTTCACACCCTGGAAGTGCCAGCGCTACCGCTTTTTCTGCATCTTGTTCAATCACCGCGTTCAGATAGGCGCGCGCCAAGTCACTGTTAGAGGGCATATTATTATAACTAGTAAACCCCCACAGCATCGGCAGTAGTCCGCAAATCATACATGCCAGCAGAGCTCCCGCTGCTGCATAGAGCAGTGGGTATTTTAGGTTGTGACCAAAATTCATGGGTGTGTTTCTCCTAACTCAGCCAAGCCGGAATAAAACGAGTTTGCGCAGGTTGGTTTCTCAATACCAGGGCACATTGTAGCCCATTTCGGAAAGTTAGCGAGAGTCTGAAAGGTGTGAAGCGGTTAGCGGCGTGCCTCTACATAGCCTAAATCCGCAGCGCGGAGGAAGGCCGTTTGCGCTTCTTCCCCGCGCCCCAGGGTTTGGAGTGCCAGCCCTTGCAGGTAATGGGCCTGGGGGAAATCGCCTGCAGCTTCCAGTGGAGCGAGGGCCCCCGCTGCATCGCCACGCAAAAGTTGCGCCCAGCCTAGAAGCAGTTGGGCTTCCGGATCGCTGGGAGCGAGACGCACCGCGCCCGTGGCAGCACGTAAGGGGTAATCGCCCTGATAAAAGTTACGCTCCAGATAGAAGCGCGCGGCGGCTTTCCAGATTTCGGGGTCGTTTGGGGCGCGTTCCAGCGTGGCGTCTATCCACCGTGGGGTAGCCTCATAGCGCCCCGCGAGCGCCTGTGCGGCGGCCATCCCCAGACACGCCGCCGCATTGCCCGGATCGAGCGTGTGCGCTTTCCAGAGTGCGGTCTCCGCCAGCTCCACATCCCCCTGACGGAGCGCGTGCGTTCCTAGCAGTAGCCAGTAGAGCGGCGTTTCTGGTTGCAGGCGCGTGGCTTCTTCCAGATGATAGCGTGCGTCCCCTGAGCCTGTCGAAGGGCCGTCCCCTGAGCCTGCCGAAGGGCCGTTCCCTGAGCCTGCCGAAGGGTTGCGGCTTAACGTCTCGCCCAGCCAGGCATGGGCTTCGGCGAGGGTCGGATCGCTGGCAACGGTGCGCTGGAGCACGCAGATAGCCGGTTGCCCCTCCCCCGACTGGAGCAGGTCTAATCCCCGTGCCAGATCATCCGCCGGGAGCAGCGATGCGGGCAGGAGTGCTGCGTGCAGGCGTTGCGCGCGAGCGTCGGCGGGCGCGACTGCCGCCCACCGCGCGACGATGGGGGCAGCTGCTTCGCAATCGCCGCGGTGTAGTGTGGCTGTAGCGAGGGTCGCCAGTGCGAGGCGGTCTTGTGGATAGCGTTCTAAGCGGGCCGTAGCGACGCGCTCGGCGGTCTCGTATTCGCCCGCCTGGAGCAGTAGCCCTAATTGTGTTGTGATGACCTGTTCGCGTGGTGCGTTGCGGCGCATAGCTTCGCTGAGCGCGTTCAGCCCCTCGCCGGGGTGGCCCCACTCGTAGTAGAGCTCCGCCAGCCGCAGGGCTGGTTCGTACTCGCCAGGAAGTTGGGCAATGGCCTGTTGATAAGCGTGGGCGGCGGCGGTGCGTTGCCCGGTGGCGGCCAGCCGCTCCGCTTGCTCTAGTGCGCGCAGCCCCGCAGAGTGGGGCGCTGATTCGGCCAGCATCAACATACTCCCGGCCAGCAACAGCGCCAGGAGCACGAAGGAAGCGAGACGCGCTTTCATGGCCCGCTAGCCTGCTGCGCCACGAGAGGCAGGTATTGGCGTCCGCGGATGACGAGCATCCCGATGTTTAGCGTGAGCGTGAGCGGCTCCGGCCCGCCGGGGATATGGAAGGTGTAAGGTGGGGCGAAGTGTTCCGGTGCGTGCAGGTGTACCCGCTGCGTGCCGATGGTAACCGTGCGGGTGATGCTCCAGGTATGCCCCGCACCGCTGGCGATGGGTGCGCCGGTGAGGTCGCGCCATACGATGCTGGTGGCATCTAGCGAGACTTCAGCGGGGTCTTGTACGCCGTTGTTGTTGCCATCGTCATACACGGTAACGGTGAGCGCGACGGTGCGGGTGAGGATGGCGGTGGTGCTGAGGGGGGCCGACCACGCGCTCCAGTTGCCCGCCTGGTCGCGGGCGCGCGCGCGGAAATACCACGCGCCGCCGGAAGGCAGCGCGGCGGTAGTATGGGTGACGCCCTGGGTCTCCGCCAGTCCCGCGACGCGTGACCAGGGGCCGGCGCTGTTGCTGGCGCGCGCGATCTCCGTGTACCAGTAGCCCGCGCCGCCGTCGCTGACCGTCCAGGTGAGCGGAACGGTGGAGGTGTAAATCACCGGTGGCGCGTGGAGCGTCAACTGCGGCGGCTTAGTATCGTGCTGGATGAGCAGTACCGGCGGCCCGCCGATGTGGTAGATGCGGTCGGGGTTGTGGTTGTTGGTGGCTGGGGACAGTGGGATGGCGAACTGCCCCCCGGTAGCGGTCAGCGTGGTGGTGGTGCCATCCTGACTCACGAGCGTGGCGGTGGGCAGGAGCGCGGCGGCGGTGTAAGTGAGCGGGGTGCCGGTAGCGTTCCACAGCACATCTACGCGCCCGTGCGGCGTACCCCAGAACGTGACGCGCACGGTTTGCGCGCCGAGCGGCCCGCTTACCTGGTTCTCGTCGCGTAAATATTGGGCTGCCACCTGGTAACCCAGGTAGGCGGGGCGGATGCTGGCATCGTCGCGGGTGAGGCCGAAGGGGTACGGGTCAGTCATGCCCTGGGTTTCGTCGTGCAGCCGGAAGTAGAGGACGCGCTCCACCCCGGCGGCACGGGCTTGCGCGTAAGCCTGGATGCTATGCGCGGCGGCCTCTTGCCCGGTGGCGGTGTAGTGCTGCGGCCAATCGTGGTGCTCGTCCCAGAGCGCGACGCCCAGCTCCGTGATCCACAGCGGATGCGGGCCAACGCGGTCGGCGACGGCTTGCATGAGGCTGCGCGAGATGCTATAGGGCGTGTAGACGCTGTAGTAAAGGTGCAGGGACAGCACATCGAAGTAGCCGTTGTGGGCGGCGGCACCGGGTTTAGCCGCCAGCACATCGAGCACTTGCACGGCGAACGTGGGTTTGCTCCAGTACGCCAGCCCGCCGAAGAGCACGGTTGCCTCCGGGTCGGCGGCTTTTACTGCCAGGTAGCCGGTCGCCAGCACCTCAGCATATTGCGCGGGCGTCCCGACCCAGAACCAGTCCAGGTCAGGCTCGTTCCAGATTTCCCAGACGCGGACATCGCCCTTGAAGTGGTTGACGACGTTATAGACGTAGGTGTACCATTGGTTGAGATCGCGCGGGGGGCAGGCGGTGGTTGTGCCGGTTTCCAGGAGCGCGGGGGTTGGGCGACCCGGAATCGCGCTCGGCTGGGCGCGCGTCGCAGCCGGAGCACATCCCGGCGCAGCGGCCCAGGCGGGCGTGGCCCAGAGGATGCCGATGATATCCAACCCATGCGCGCGGTCAATGGCTACGACGTTTTCGTGCGGAGCGAAGGTGTAAACGCCCTGGACTTTTTCGATAGCATCCCAGCGGAAATCGAAGCGATCCCAACGTGAGCCGGCCTGGTAGGCTTGCGGCGCGCGCGTCCCCTGCGGCCCATCGTAGAACGAGAAGCACGTTCCCAGGCGGCCGTCGGCTTCGGTGACGGGTGGCAGCGGGGTGAGGCCCGCGCGCCCGGCCTGTGGCAGGCCCAGCAGCAGCGTGAACAGAAGCAATGTGAGCGCGCTGTGCCATTTGAAGTTTGAGTTGTTGATCATAAAGTTCCTTTGCAAATCGGTAAATCAAGATTTACGCAATGCCATCTATTGCTGGCTGTGTAACTACTGGATGCTATGTCCTCTTTGGGAGGTTCAAGGTGTGCTACTTTGCTTGTAATTGTACCTGACACATCGCCTTCCGACAAATACCCAGCTGGGTAGCTATTCGAAAATTCCGTTGGTGGTTGAGATTGTCGAGACCTGGCCTGGTTTCGGTAGGCTCAACTACCGTCTTCAGGAGTTTTCGGATAGCTTCTTAAAATCAACCCTGCAACGTGGGCCTGCATTGACAAATCCCTCCCAGAGGCTATAATTCCCCCCGTTGTGCTTGCGGATAGTTTTATACCCGCCTTTCTGGCGGGTTTTTGTTGGCATCTTTCTATTTGATTTGAGCTGCTATCCAAACGAATTTTAGACGCGAATTTTTTGTTCTTATTTGCGCCCTATCAATATTTTCACGTAAAGGTAGCAGCTTGGGTTAGTTGAGATTTACTATTTTATATGAGGAGTCTCCATGAACCGAAATACCACACTCGCTTTAATTCTCATTCTCTTGTTGGCCGCGGTGGCGCTTTACCTGGTGGTGCCGACGACACACCCAGCGTGGGTCAAATCGGCGGTTGCTTTTTGGCAGCCGGAATCCGTGCGTTCGCTCGATTTTCGCCTGGGGTTGGATTTACAGGGCGGGCTGCAAGTGTTGCTGGTAGCTGATCTGCCGGATGGTGGGGTCCCTGATTCCGGCTCGTTGGCGCAGGCACGCAGTATCGTGGAGCGGCGCGTCAATGCGCTGGGACTAACGGAGCCGGTGGTGCAAATTCGCGGTAACCGTTATATTGTTGTTGAATTGCCCGGCATTACCAATCCTGAACAGGCTGTGGATACCATCCGTGGTACGGCGCTGCTTGAATTTGCTGAGCCGCCGGTCACGGTTGATTTTATGAATATGCCGACCCAGGTGCGCACAACTTACGGGCAGACTGCGCTGACGGCGACCGAAACCTTGACTCTGCCGCTCTTTACGACCGTGATGACCGGTGAGGCATTGCAAGATGCTTATCCGTATGTCAATCCACAGACGGGCGCATACGAGGTGGGGTTCAAGCTCAAGTCTGATTGGGCGGCGTTTTTTGCTGATTACACATCGCGCAATATCAACCAACCGCTTTGTATTATCCTTGATAAGAGCATCATTTCCTGTCCGGTCATTCGCAGCTCCATCCCCGGTGGGGAAGGCACTATCAGTGGCGGGTTTACTTATGATGGGGCTGAAAGCCTGGCAGTGCAATTGCGCTACGGTGCGCTGCCTATTCCCTTGCGCATCGAAAGCTACCGTGCCATCGGGCCAAGCCTGGGTCAGGCAGCGGTGGAGAAAAGCGTGCGCGCGGGGCTGATTGGTCTGGTTACGGTACTCCTGTTTATGCTCATTTACTATCGCATGAATGGGTTGGCGGCCAATTTAGCGCTGACTCTGTACGTGCTGTTGAATCTCGTCATCTACAAGCTCGCGCCAGTGACGCTGACGTTACCGGGTATTGCGGGTTTTCTGCTCTCCGCGGGTATCGCCGTGGATGCTAACATCCTGGTTTTCGAGCGCATGAAAGAAGAACTGCGCGTGGGGCGCTCGCTGTTGGGGGCCGCCGAGAATGGCTTCGCTCGCGCCTGGACTTCGATCCGTGATTCCAACCTAGCGACCTTGCTCACCTGTGCTATCCTTTTCTTCTTCGGCAACGCCTTTGCCGCTGGTATGGTCAAGGGTTTCGCTATTACCCTGGCGTTGGGGAATTTGGTCAATATCTTCACGGCAATTTTTGTGACCCGTACATTTGTGCGGGTGATGATTGCTGTTATGGGCGAGCGGATCAACCGCTCTCCCTGGTTGTTGGGACTATAGGGGGAGGGCGGCAATGATTAACTTTGTACAAAAACGGCAGTTGTTTTTCACTATAGCGGGTGTGCTGGTTTTGCTGAGCGCCGTCGCGTTGATGGTTTCATTTGTGATGTTTGGCCAGTTCATGCGCATCAGTATTGATTTCACGGGTGGCAGCTTGTTTGTGTTGCAATTTGAGCAGGCTGTGGATGGGGATGCAATTCGTGATGTATTTGTCGCGGAGGGCTACAGTGCTCCCATTGTGCAGCAGTTGGGCGCGCAGGATTCGCACCAGTGGCAGGTGCGCACCAGTTTCCCCGAAAGTGCCGATGTGACGCATCTTGTGTTGGAGGCGTTGGAAGCGCGTGTCGGGCCTATAGATACGAATAACTCGACCGTGGATACGATGGAGCCTTCGGTGGGCGCAGAGGTGACGCGGACGGCGGTGCTGGCGGTGTTGGCTGCGGCGACGGCGGTGTTGCTCTTCATCTGGTTCTCCTTCCGTCGCATTCCCAATCCTTTCCGCTATGGCGTCGTTTCGATTGTAGCGATGAGCATTAATGTCATCGTTACCTTGGGCTTCTACGCACTCATGGGTATCCTTGGGGGGTGGGAGGTGGACGCACTGTTCCTCACCGCGCTCCTCACGGTCATTGGATTCTCGGTCGAAGATGTTATCGTGGTGTTCGACCGTATCCGTGAGAATATTGTCCGCCACTATGGCGAACCGTTTGAGTTAGTTGTCAATCGCAGTGTCTTGGAAACGCTCCACCGCTCGTTGGCGACGCAGCTCAATGCCATGTTCGTGATGATTGCGTTGCTCATCTTTGGTGGGGTGACTATCAAACCCTTCATTGCTGTTATGCTGGTTGGTATGGTCAGCGAGACCTTTACCTCGTTGTGTGTGGCGGTGCCGTTACTAACCTGGTGGGAAGAGCGGCAAATGTCCCGTCGGCCTGGCGCAGCGCTTGCCTGACGTGTGAAAATACCCAGCGGCGCGATCTCGAAAGAGACCGCGCCGCTTTGCTGTGTATTTGTATCTCTGTTGGACAAATTACCCACTTTGAGTATGATTATACTATACTCAGGGTTATGATATCGGCCAAGTCTGGGAAGTTCCTTGTAGCTACCTAGACCTGAAAATCAATGAAAGGCTGGGAGCATGGTATCAACCGCGTTTTCAATACGACGGCTACTCAATCGGCGGGAGACGCAGGTCTTACTTTCCCGCAGTGCGGCATTACTGCCCGCCATAGCGTTGGCTTTACTCGATGATCAAGGCCAATCTTATGTGGCGATAGGCGATTTTGAAGCACAACCTGAAGCGCCTGAGTGTGTTCGGCCTGTGCATGTAGGCGGTGAGCAAGTGGGTTCGTTGGCAGGTCGCGGGCCACGCGCAGAGGAACCGAGTGTCGCAGCGGTTTTTGAGATGTTGCGTGACGCCCTGGAGCAAATCCTGGCGCGGGCTTTGGAAGGGCGTTCGCTGGCTCAGGAGACCCTGGGGCGTTACCGCGAGATCAATTTGCTCTACAATATCGGCGAAACCATTAGTGCCAGTCTCGATCCGGACGCCATCCCCCATTTGGTGTTAGCTGAGGCTTCCCGTATCATCGAAACTGATATTGGCGTGGTGTTACTCTTTGACGAGGAAGAGGTGCTGAGTTTGCGCGCCGGTTTTGGCATGATGGCATTGCAAGAGAACCTGGTCACTATCGCGCACAAGTGTTTCGCTGCTGCTGTGCAGGATGGGCAGCCACGTATTTTGAGTGCTGAGGAGATCACAGAAGAGTCCACTGCGATTACCTACATTCTTTGCGCCCCCCTCAAGACGCGCGAGCGGGTGGTCGGTTTTGTGGTGTTGGGACATCTTGCTGGGCGAACGGTTTTTACTGCTGATGACGAAAAGCTGGTGATGGCGCTAGCCGGGCAAGCGGCTATTGCTGTGGACAATGCCCGCCTCTTTGCCGATGTCAAACAGCAACGTGACGCTATCGCTGCGATGAAGAATTACATGGATAATATCTTCGCCAGTATCGCCAGTGGCGTCATTACCACTGATGTAGAGGATATCGTGACCATTCTCAATCGCGCCGCTGAGGATATTTTAGGCGTGTATAGCGATGAGACTATGGGGCAGCTCTATAATAGCGTGCTGTGTGAGCTTGAACCTGATCTTAGCCCGTTGGTGGATCGTGTGAAGCGTGAGAATGCTTCGGTGGTGGGCCATGAGATGCGCCCGATTCTCTCGCGGCGTGGGCCGGTCGTGCTACAATTGCACGTCAGCCCACTCAAGGATAATCACGCCAATACCACTGGCGTCGCTATTGTATTAGATGATCTGACCGAGCAGCGGCAGTTGGAAGAGCAGGTACGGCAGGTGCGCGGTACATTCGAGCGGTACGTTTCGCCGCAAGTGGTACAACAGCTACTCACCGATCCTGCGAGTGTGCAGTTGGGCGGTTTGCGGCGTGAAGTCACAGTTTTGTTTGCTGACATTCGCGGCTTTACCGCTTACAGTGAGAATCTTGATCCGGAAAAGCTGGTGGTGGTGTTGAACCGGCATCTCAACCTGGCTGCTGAGGCAGTGTTGAACGAGCAAGGTACGTTGGATAAATTTGTAGGGGATGCGACGATGGCGATTTTCAATGCGCCGTTGGCGCAATCAGACCATACATTACGGGCGGTGCGCGCAGCATTAGTCATGCGCACTACTATTCAGGAGCTCCATGCGCAATCTCTCCCCCACGAGCAGTTGAACTTTGGGGTGGGGATCGTGACCGGGACAGCGGTTGTGGGGAACATTGGTTCCACGGCGCTTCAAAATTATACGGCCATTGGTGACAGCGTCAATTTGGCCTCGCGGCTGCAACAACTCGCCAAACCAGGGCAGATTTTCATTAACGCCCTGGCCTATGATCGGGTGTGTGATGCTATTGTGACGAATGATTTGGGCTTGGTGCAGTTGAAGGGGCACAGCGAGCCGGATCACATTTACGAAGTACTCAGCTTGCGAGCGTGAAGCGGCAGGGACTGTTAAGATCACAGCACACCGGTATACGGAGATTTTTCGTATGCCGGTGTGTTTTTGGTGTGTTTCAGAATGAAGTGGTAAATGTAATCTTTTCTGAAAATGGCGAATGGCGAATTGCGAATCAGAACTAGAGTAGCGCGAAGCGTCCGCTTCGCATGGTTGCGAACTGACAGTTCGCGTTACATTTTCATCCAACCGCTGGTGAACCGCCGGTTAATGAGGAATTCCCTATCAAAGGGGGCGGGCCTGTTTTTGTCCCTTGTATCACTTGTGTTACAATATCAAGGTTATGCTGGCGAAAATTTTGTGGTGCTTCACCGGATTGCATTATGAACACAGACCCCTATATATCTTTCTTCTTTCCTGGCAGCGAGCTGGGTGTGCTACTCATTCACGGCTATCTCACCGGCCCTGATGAGATGCGGCTGCTGGGCGAACATCTTGCTGCGAGCGGCTTCACTGTGCTGGGACTCTGCTTGCGCGGGCACGGCACACGCGCCGAGGCACTGCGCGAAGTCGTCTGGCAAGATTGGGTGACCGATGTCACCGCCGGGCTGGAGCAATTGCGCGGTTGTTGTGCGCGCGTAAGCCTCGCCGGGCTATCGCTGGGCGCGGCGCTCGCCTTCTACACTGCCGCCTGCGAACCGATCGAACGTATCGTCGCCTTCTCCGCGCCCGATAGCACGCTGGCCCGCCGCGCCCCTGGCGCGTGGGCGGAATGCCTCGCCCCGCTTATCCCCAGCATCCCCAAAATCGGCAGCGATGTGCGTGATCCGGTGATGCGTCGCCGTCACTTTACCTATCCGCGTATCTACCTGCGCAGCGTCGCGCAAGTCGTCGCGCTCTTTCGGCAGGTGGATGAAAGCCTGCCCCATGTTACCGCGCCAACCTTGCTGGTCTACTCGCGCAACGACCGGGTGGTACCGCCGCGTACCGCACGGCGCATCGCGCAACAACTTGCTGGCCCGGCGCAGCTGTTGGAGCTGCAACGCGGCGGGCATACGGTGGTAATGGATTATGACCGCGAGCGTGCTTTCGCAGCTGCGCAAGCGTGGTTGAGCGGGGATGATGTCGTATGAAACGCCGCTGGCTGCCGCTGGCTCTGCTGCTGTTCGCTTTTGCGTTGCGAGCTGGCGACCTGGGCGGCCCTAGCTTGTGGTACGACGAGGCTTACATCTGGTGGGTCACGACCACGCTCACGCTGCGCGAGATGCTGGCGCTCAGCCTGCGCGAAATCATCCCCCCGTTCTATTATCTTCTCATGCGCGGTTGGATTCCTTTGGGCGGGGCATCCGAATTTGCGCTGCGCTACCCCTCCGCGCTGCTGGGCGTGCTAGGCGTTGCCGCCGCCGGGCGACTCACGCTATGCCTCACCGGGCGACGTAGTGGCGCGTATGCCGCACTCGCGCTCTTCGCCATCGCTACGCCCCTGCTCTGGGCTGCGCGCGAGACCCGTATGTACGGCCCGCTGCTAACCTGGACGCTCATCGCCAGCATGGCTCTGTTGGAGACGTTGCGCCCTGGTCATCACCGCGCCTGGCCCTGGCTGTGGGCCGCCGCCACGCTCGCTGCCTGCTACACGCTTATCCTGGCCCCCTTCTGGTTGGCGGGGCAAGGGATGTTTGTCCTGTTGACCTGGCTTATGTTGCCCACAGATGCGCGCCGCGCTGTGTTTCACGCGCTTTGGCGGCCCGCGTTGGCGGTAGTCTTGCTCTTCGCTTCCTGGGCGCTTGCGGCGCTCGGTTCGCTGGGCGTGAACGCCGGTTATTGGAGCGGGCATTTGCCGCCCGCCTACTTCGCCGAAATTACTTTCCGGGGCCTCACCACCGGCGATTTTCTGCCTGAGCCGTGGAATGGCGCGGCGGCCTTGAGTGTACTGCTCGTCGCTGCGCTGAGCCTGCTCACCACGCGCCGCCAACCCCGCGCCGGACTCTACCCCCTGTGCTATGCGCTGCCGCTTGTGGCGATGGCCTACCTGTTCCAATCCATGCCCAAATGGGGCACGCGCCACGCGGTGCTGTTCGCGCCCGCGCCGCTGCTCGCGCTGACGGTGGCCTGGGGCATGGCGCGGCGGCGGTGGGCGACCGGCATCCTGACCGCCGGGACGCTGCTCGTGGTGGCTGTTTTCCTTGCTGCCGATGCGCATTTGTTGGGCGATCCGGCCTTCGCCCACGACGATTGGCGCGGCGTGGCGCAGTATGTGCAGGCCCGTCGCGCGCCCGGCGATGGCGTCATCATCGAAACCGGCTCGGTCTTCCCCGCCTGGCTTTACTATGGCGGCGCGGAAGGGTTGTTGCCGTTGCCGGAAGATTCGCTACTTGATGTCAACCATGTGCTGGATTATCGCGTCACGGCGGCGGCACTCAACGCGCAGCTGGCGGAAGCGGAGGGCGTGTGGGTGGTGCAGTGGCTTGCGGATGTGACCGACCCCACCGGCATTGTGCTGGCCTTGCTCGATGAAATCGGCACGGCGCAACCCACACCGGATTTCCACAACCTGGTCTTATATCACTATCAGCTCGCTGGCCCCCCAGCGTTCCCATCCGATCCGCCCACCACGGCCTGCCCAGAGATCGAAGTGCTCCCTGCTATCACGCTTGAGGGTTACTGGCTGCCTCCCGCGCCGCATTCCGCAGGAGCGCCACTGCCCTTGCGGATGTGGTGGACGACTGCCACACCCACTGCCCATACGGGCCGCGTTTACCAATCCAAAGTGGAGCTGTTGGACGCGCAAGGCGTTAGCTGGGGCTGGGGCGAAGGGCCGCTTGGTGGCGGCGATTATCGCCCAGAGCGGTGGCGCGCGGGCGAACTCGTCTTTGGCCCGCTAAGTCTGACGGTTGACCCGTGGGCCGCGCCAGGTATCTACACGCCGACCCTCACGGTTTATACGTTTGATGGCGCACAGGCCGTGACCCGGCTGCATTCCCTTGTTCTTACGCGCAGTCTCACGCTACCTGATTTGCCACTCTCAGCGTATCCCGTTGCGGCGGTAGATAACGTACCGCTACAGCTGCTCGGCGTAAGTCTGGAAAGCGCCACGGTCACGCCTTGTGGTTGGGTGCAGGGACGACTGTACTGGGAAGCCCGCGTGCCGCGCGCTGCGCTTACGTTGTTCACAGCGTTTGCCGGTCAGCAGGCCCGCGTCTCCTTGCCCCCCGCGTGGCAGGCCGGTGACCGGTTCGCCACAGCCTTCAGCGTGCCGGTGGATTGCCGCGCCGAAGCTGCGGCTGAGCCGCTGCACATCGCGCTTCACGCGGGCGATGCACCGCTAGCTGGGTGGGAAGGGCCGCACTTGGAACTTTACGCTCGTCGTGAGTATGCTGCCCCAGAAGACCTGCTTCCCTTAACCGTGAGTTTCGGTGACAACTTCGCTGCCCTGCTGGGTTATCAGCTCGCGCCGCCGACGCCGCAAGCAGGCGTACCGTTCACCCTCACCCTGATCTGGCAGGCGGGCGTTACCGACGACATTCCGCGCTCGGCTTTTGTCCACATCACGGCTGCGGACGGTGGCCCGTTGCTCGCTCAGCACGACGCCTGGCCCACGCAAGGCACTCGTCCTACGCATACCTGGCGTCCCGGCGAAATTGTCAGCGACCAGCACCCCTTCACCGGATTACCGGCAGGGGATTATCACCTGTGGATCGGCCTCTACAGCCCGGACGCTACGCGCCTGCTAACCAGCGATGGCACGGACGCGGTGAGGCTGGAAATGTGGGTACCGTGAGCGCGTACCCTTCAACAGGCCAAAGCTACGCTACTTATGCAAGTCATAACCAAATTATCTACAAGGAGATTCCATCATGTCCATTGATTCCCAAACCATTGCTGATATTATCACTGCAAGCGATCCGCCCTTCACCGGCGTAGCCATGGTGCGCCAGGGCGAGACGCTCGTTTTCGGGCAAGGCTTCGGCTACGCCAACCGCGCCGAGCGCATCCCCAACACGCTGCACACCCGCTTCGGGATGGCCTCCGGCAGCAAAATCTTCACTGCTGTGGCGATTTGCCAGCTGGTGCAGCAGGGCCGCCTCAGCTTCGATGCGCGCCTGGTAGACCTGGTCGCGGCGGATTTCCCGCAGTTCGATCCCGGCATCACTGTGCATCATCTGCTCACCCATACGTCCGGCGCGCCGGACTACTTCGATGAAGAGTTCATGGACGATTTTGCAGCGCTATGGGAGACCTGCCCGGTCTACACGCTACACGGCCCGCGCGACCTGCTCCCGCTCTTCCAACACCAGCCGATGAAGTTCGCGCCGGGCGAACGGTTCTCCTACAACAACGGGGGCTATGTTCTGCTGGGGTTGATTATCGAAGCGGTAACGGGGGCAAGTTTCCGCGATACCATCATGGAGCAGGTGCTCCGGCCTGCGGGGATGACGGATAGCGGTTGTTTCCCGATGCACGCGCTGCCGGAGCGCACCGCCTACGGGTACATCGAGGAAGAGGACGGCAGCTGGCACACCAACATCTTCGCCGTGCCGTACATTGCGCAACCCGATGGCGGGATGTTCACCACCGCGCCCGACATGGCGCGTTTCTGGGATGCGCTGCGCGAGCATCGCCTGCTCTCCCCGGAAATGACGGCGCAAATGCTCTCGCTCCAAGTGGTAGAGGATGAAAATACCGGCTATGGCTACGGTATCTGGCTGGGCCACACCGCAGGCAAGCTGACCACCTACTGCGTGATGGGCGAAGACCCCGGCGTGAGCCTGCTTTCCCGCGTCTACCCGGCGCAGGATGTGGTGCTTACCGTCATCGGCAACACAGAGAGCGCCGTCTGGCCCGTGGCCCACGCCCTGCACGAGTATCTCACAACCTAAACCACAGGTACGGTCAGAGACCAATTAGAGCAGAAAACAATGTCATTAAGTTAAGACCTGGCAGGTTTTGTCACAATTGGGGTAGGTGGTATTTCATCGGTGAATAACGACATTTTGTAGACTTAAGGCTTTGAAACCTGCCAGGTCCATACCCTAAACTCGATGACATTGGAGCAGAAAATAGGCAATAGCGCAAAAGTCGCCCTGTCAAAGTCGTCAACAGGCGTGTTTTGAGCATCCTACAGGGTTAATTTTGCGGGACTACTGTGACGAGCGCAGAGGCCTTCGACAGGCTCAGGCACCGGAGAAGCCCGGTGGCTGAGCCTGCCGAAGCCTCTCCCGGTTGCTCTACGGCATTGTCTTGGACGGCCATCGCGCAAAAGTCACCCTGTCAAAGCCGTCAATAGGCGTGTTTGAGCATCCTACAGGGTTAGTTTTGCGGGACTACTGTGACGAGCGCAGAGGCCTTCGGCAGGCTCAGGCACCGGAGAAGCCCGGTGGCTGAGCCTGCCGAAGCCCGGTGGCTGAGCCTGCCGAAGCCTCTCCCGGTTGCTCTACGGCATTGTCTTGGACGGCCATCGCGCAAAAGTCACCCTGTCAAAGCCGTCAATAGGCGTGTTTTGAGCATCCTACAGGGTTAATTTTGCGGTATTGCGAAAATAGGCTGCGTTACGGCAGCGCGGGGTTTTCGTAGATCACAATTTCTCCGCTGCGAAAGCGGCAGGGCCAGGAGCTCTCCACTTCCGCAATTTGCGCAGCGAGACCAGGGACGTTTGCTGCACCCCAGCCACGCCAGAGATTATCCACGATAATCCAGCGGGCTGTCTCATAGCGCGGATCGAAGGCCCAGCGCTCTGGCGGCACGTTGGCGGGCAAGTGCGGCGTATGCTGCTCATCAAAAGCCACCGGCATCTGGAAATCAGCGACGCGCAGCGTCAGCTGCCAGGCCAATGCGGGCGAGGCGATAGCCACATCGTCAGGCGCAGCGTGGGCGTTGACAAACGTGGCAGCAGCACGCGCATCGGCGGGAGAAAGCAGAAACGGATCAATCTCGGTGCGGATGCTGCCCGCGCGCAGATGCGCGACATTGTCTATCGTCACCACGAGCAAAGGGGATGCAACCAACATAAGTGCCAATGCCCAACCGATGACGCTCCACAGGAAGGTGACGCGCATCCCGCAACGCGCGATGATGGCGGCACTCCAGTCTGCCAAAAGGTGCGCCAGATACGGCAATCCGGCGTCTAATGCTGCCGCTGCGCCCAGCGCTATCCACGGCAACAGCGGGATCATATAATAGAAACTGAGCAAATACAGCGAGACGGTACGCCCCAAAACCACTATCGGGAATAACAGCCATAGTAACGCCAAACGCTGGAAACGCCCAGGGCGCAACATCAACAATCCCACAATCGCCAGAGCCAGCCAAAAATCACGGAAGAACAAGGCAGCCAGATTGCGCGCCAGCGTGGCAATCTGTGCGCCTAACGGAAGCGCGTTGAGCCGAAACAGCGTAAAGCCCAAATCGAAGATGAAAGCCTGCGGGGCTGATAGGAGCAGCGCCCCGGCATAGAGCAGAGCGGGCAATCCCAGCAAGGGTAGCGCCCAGAGCAATGCTTGCCAGCGACGCCACGCCGCTATCAGCACAAAGAGCGGAATCCAGGCCAACGTCCAGACTTCGGTAATCAGTCCCAAGCCCAGAGCCACCGCAGCAAGCGCGAGCCAGCGTCGCGCTCCATGCTCCAAATACTCCCACAGCCCCCACCCGGCGAGCAGCCCCAGCGGGGCCAGAAGATTGTAGCTGAATCCAAAACGGCTATAGAGGATGGCGTCCGGATACAGCGCGTAGAGCAGCGCTGCCAGCAACGCCAATGCGGGGCGCGTGGTGGCGCGGCGGGCAACGCCATAGAGGAGCGCCGTCGTCAATACCCCCAACGCACCGGTAAGACTGCGCAACGCCCCCATTCCATCGCCGCCCAGGCGTAACACCAGCGCGAACGCGAGCTCGAAAAGTGGGAGCTTAGCAAAGAGCAGCGTGGATTGTGTAATAGCGAAATACTGCACCCGACCTGCGGTTAGATGGCGCGCAATTTCCAGATGCGTGCCCTCGTCGGTGTACCAGCCCGGCGTCAGCGCCACGTTGAACAGGCGCAAATAAGCCGCCGCCGCGAGAATTATCAACAGCGCGCAGCCTTCACACCAGAGACGCCAACGCTTGCGATTGAGACTCATCTTAGCCGGGGACGCTGCAATCCATGTTCTCGCATAAACCGGTCGGTTCAAACGTGTAAGACTTTCCCGCAAAAGTTGGCATAACATCTCTCTCCTAAAACCAGAATCAGCGAGTCGGATTTCCGACTCGCTGATTCGCTTTATCGCTGATTCGCTTACTTGCCCAGGTTGGTGAACGCAGCCATGCCGGCGTAGACGCCGTCGCTGCCGAGCTCTTCCTCGATGCGGAGCAGCTGGTTGTATTTGGCGACTCGATCCGAGCGGCAGGGCGCGCCGGTCTTGATCTGGCCGGTGTTGAGTGCTACCGCGAGGTCGGCAATGGTGGAGTCTTCGGTCTCACCGGAGCGGTGCGAGGTGACGGCGGTCCAGCTGTGCGACTGTGCCATCCGAATCGCCGCAATGGTTTCGGTAAGCGTGCCAATCTGGTTGAGCTTGATTAACACAGAATTAGCGGCCTTTTCCTTGATACCACGCGCGATGTACTCGGTGTTTGTCACCAGCAAATCATCGCCCATGATTTGAATCTTGCCACCCAGCCGCTCCGTCATTAGCGCAAAGCCCGCCCAATCGTCCTCAGCCAGGCCATCCTCGATGCTGATGATGGGGTATTTCGCTACCCAGGCAGCGTAAAACTCCACCATCTCTTCGCTGCTCAGCACGCGCCCCTCTTTGTGGAGGTTATACTTACCATTCTCGTAAATCTCGGTGGCCGCCGGATCGAGCGCGATCCAGATATCTTTGCCCGGCTCGTAGCCGGCCTTCTGGATGGCTTCCAGAATGACCTCAATGGCCTCTTCGTTGGTCTTGAGACTCGGCGCAAAACCGCCCTCATCGCCAATGCCCACGCCGTACCCGCGCTTCTTGAGCACGGACTTGAGGCTGTGATAGGTCTCTGCGCCCCAGCGCAGCGCCTCGGCAAAGGTGGGCGCGCCTACGGGCATCGCCATGAACTCCTGCAGATCAGGGCCATCCACCGCATGCTTGCCGCCGTTGAGGATGTTCATCATCGGCACGGGCAACAGGTGTGCATACGTCCCGCCGATGTAGCGGTAGAGGGGCATATCCACAAAATTAGCAGCTGCCTTCGCCACAGCCAGCGAGACGCCCAAAATCGCGTTCGCGCCAAGTTTTCCCTTGTTCGGCGTGCCATCGAGCTCAATCATCATCTCATCAATGCCCTTCTGATCGGTGATTTCCCAGCCGATGATTTCTTCGGCAATGATGGTGTTGACGTTATCCACGGCCTGCAAGACACCCTTGCCTTGATAGCGGCCCTTGTCGCCATCGCGCATTTCCAGCGCTTCGCGCGAACCGGTGGATGCACCTGAAGGCACAGCTGCACGTCCCGATGAGCCATCCGCCACCAAGACTTCCACCTCAATGGTGGGGTTGCCGCGTGAGTCGAGAATCTCGCGAGCAATGATTTCTTCAATGTAAGACATAGTAGCCTCCTTAGCCTGATTTGATCTTCTATGGCCCGGTGACAGCCCTCCTGCCAGGCTCTATAATACACCCAAAGGCGAGAACGAGCAAGGGACATGTAACTGCTCAGGGGATAAAAACAGGCCTTTGCGCTCAAAATTGTATGCCGGAACCACCTCCGGGACAGGGGCTTGGAGCATTTGGGGAACCAAAATGCATGAGCATCATTGTCAACCTGGGCAGGTGCGCTATACTGAAGATGTGCGGATAGCGGTTCATCGCAACCTCGGCGCCAAAATAATCTGGAACCGCGGCAAGAAGAACTTCAAAAGGTTGGTAAATATGAAACGCAAAATTATCTTGAATCTGTTATGTCTCTATGTAGTGTTGTGGGCCGGGGGATGCAAGTCTGGAACGATGCCTACCTCGATCGCTGCGCCAGTTACTGAAACACCCGTAGCATTGCCGACGGTTTCACCTGTAGTCATAGCAAACAGCACCCCGCTGAATGTAGCGCTTGATCTCACGCAAACATCCCCGCCTAACAGCGCGCGTCCGGCCTGGCGTGCGCTGTTAGCATGGCCGGACGACTGTGAGCTTGGTTTCACGCTGGTAGAACGACAGCCAGAAGATGCTGGCGGTATCGAAATCTATCCTGTGGCCGATGAACAATACCTGATCTTTGTTGCGTGTACGCTCGGCCCTTATTGGGTAGAAGAGCGCCTTTACTGGCTCGATACTCACGCAAATGCACCCATCGTGCATGCACTCAGTATACCGGAAGTGCAGCCTGGTACACAAGGCTGGACAGTGCAGCTGAGCGATATGCTCCACGGATTACCCCTCTATGATTCAGATACACAGACATTGCGTAACCTGGCCCCGGCGCGCGGCTTGAAAGATTGTGGCACCTGGTATTTGTATCAGCTGGAAGCGCAGCAACTTGTACTGACAGAAGCTCGCTACCAGGAGTGCGCTGTTGACCAGATAACGGCTACTGAACCGGCTACCTGGCCGTTGATTTACCCGAAGCCCGCAGAATCCGAATGGGCCGGGCCTTTCCGGCGGGTCGCGCCAGTGGTTACATCGCTGGGGGATTGGATTATCGGCTTGGAGGCGCTACCTGCGGGCGGCTTGCGCCTGATGACGGCATTGGGTTATGCCACCTTTCACGATGGTGTGTGGACTGGAGAGCAACGGTTACCTGAGGGCCACATCCTGGTGGGCGTGGACGCTGAGGAACGCGCCTGGCTTTTCAGCGCTACCGGGGAAACGATCTATTATCAGCACCTCGCTGGGGAACTTACCCCGGCTAATGCCGGATGGATTCCGGTAGAGGAGCCGCGGGCATTAGAGCGTCAGGGCGTCGTGAGCGACCACCTGGGTCAGGTCTGGCTCGCCACGGATCAAGATGTGCGGGTTTTTGATGGCGCGCGCTGGACGGTGTTCACGCGCGAAGCGTTGGGGATGTTGCCCGCAACCGATCCGGACTTTCTCGTTGCGTTTACCCTCACATTTGTACCGGAGCGCAAGCAACTATGGGTAGGAGCGTGCGATTGGGGCGGCCCGGGGCCAATGGGCGGCGGCGGCGCGCGATGGTTTGATGGGCTTATTTGGCACGGCACGCAGTCCCCGGTGGCAGGGGGGTGCGTGACCGCCATCGCCGCCGACGCTGAAGGGCGGGTCTGGATTGGGATGGATCACGGTCAGGTATGGAATTTCGATCAGACGACGGGCAATTGGCAGCAGTTATTGTTACCGGAGCCGGAAGCATATCGCCGGGGGTACCCAGTTGCTTTGACGCTGGATTCTACCGGCGCGCCGTGGCTACTCGCGGCGCTGTGCGGGGGCGCAAGCTGCGATGCAAACCGCGCACTTTATTATTTTCAGGATAACGTCTGGATAGAAATCCCAGGGGTGCGCGATTACTCTCAAGACCAGCTATATTCCGGTATCTTTCCTCCGTTCTTGCTTGATCGTACCGGAACGCCCTGGCTATTTCTTTTGGGGGAGGTGGTGCAGATTGGAGAGCAGCAAGTGATGCAACCGCCCGCCGCTGCGCTGCATGTCCAAACGGGAACAGTAGATGCTTTGGGGCAGCTGTGGGTTGTAGGACGACAAGCTGCCGAACCGTTGGCCTTATGGGAGTTGGAGCCTGACTCAGGAGCTGTGCCCTATCCATAAATCCCTTTCATACTATTACCCACCCTCTTTGAATTGGGGCTATCGCATTTTAAGGCTCAAAGCCCCGTCTCGGAGCGACTTGGGCACAAAAAAGTGCTTGTAAAGCAGTGTTCTGTACAGGAAACATCCCCGGGACGGGGGCTTAGAGCATTTTGAGGGTCAAATGCGTAAGGGCAACGCTGGCGAGATTTACGCCATGCGAGTAAGGTATTCATAAACAAAACGTTGCGCGGAGACAGCCCCGCGCAACGTCAAACATTGAGAAACCAGGTAAAGGACTATTCACCCGGACAGAGATCTATCCAGTACCCTACATCAGCATGGACGCCATAGAAATTATTCTGGGGAACAGTCACACTGAAGAAAGTCCCATCCGCGGTATATTTCCAGTCAAACAAGCCGGGTGAGGGAGCGTCGGTGGGTGCCAATGTGTAGTCTTGAATCTTCACATTTTCTTCAACATTGTTGAAGACCCATTCTTCGGTGAGGTTAATGGTAATGGTAACCATTCCATCCACTGGAGCCGAGAAGTAGACCGTGCCAGCAGGGTGATATTGGCCGGCATACAGAACAACGCTGCTATCAGGCACATAGGGCGTATAAGTAGCCCAGTTGCCCTGGCGCACATAGCGCGGGCCAGCAGCCCATGCCGTTTCATCCACGAACTCCCAGCAGGAAGGCTCATCTTCGCAGCATTCTACAACGTACATGATATTGGCATACCATGAACCTTTGCGCGGCTTCACAACGTCGCCGCCATAAGCCGTTTCTTCCTGCACCACTTCCCCGTCAACAATCTTGACGACTACGGCGTGGGCTTGTAACCACAATACGGCCCCACATTCGTAGTTATCCAAAGGTACAGTAAAGGTGAAACTTGTCACCGGGCCGCCTTCCCACTTGTAGGGAGCCTTGCCCGGAGCCAGCCGTCCAACCGGTTCGTAATCCAAAACATACAGGTGTGCTTCTGTCAAATACCAGTCACCGTTAGTCTGATAGGTAACATAGAGATTGACATCGTCATTGGTCACCGTGATCGTCCCGACATCTATTGTCTGTCCCGCCCACAGCGTGACCACCGTAGGCAGCCCACAAGCGACTTCTGCTGAAGTCGCCGAGACCGCCGGCGCACCACCCAACACAGAACTGAGCAACATCACCAACGCCACCATCACCAATAGTTTTCTCATATTGCCTCCTCAACTAAACTAGAATGATATTATTGAGCATTCTCAAGTTGCCTCAAGAAAGCGATCGAGCAAAATTAGCAATCTGGTTATAAAATGATGCTAATTTTTACTTATCTGCCGTACATTTTCCAGGCGCATTCAGTTTCAGCCACGAATTAGCATGAATTTTACGAATTTCTTATTGTTTTCGTGTTAATTCGTGGCAAAAATCTACAAGTGTACGGTAGTAAAATTTTTACTAAATTCAAATCTTTGGGGCGCTCAAGAATTCTCTAATTAATTAATCGCAATTGAGAGCGTAAAAGTCACGGTGATTTTAGTGATTTTCCGTATCAATTTAGTTAGTGAGCAACCAGGTACAATGCACTTACAAACATAATCCGCGTGCTTGTGTGCTACTGCCTGGCAGCATGTAGCACAGCTATAAGAATATTTAAGCGCGTTGCCCCTTCAGTTTTCGGAGCATAACATGGTATAATACAGTTGTTACTTCAGGAGGCAGCGCGTGCTCAAACGTGAATTTACCCTTTCCCACGAATATCGTTACAACCATAGCGGCCCGGTGCGGTGGATTCTCTCGCACCTGCTGCGCGCGCCGTGGATTCCGCTGCTGACGCTCGCCGTCACCATCCTCAACAACTACGCCTACAGCTCCATCCAGGTGCTTGTGGGGCGCGCTTTCGATGTGATTACCACAGCCGGATGGACGCTCCCGGAATTGCAGGCGGCCGCGTTGGGCATCGTGGTGTTCGCAGCGGCGCAAGGGCTTTCCGGGCTGGGCCGCAACTACTCGGTGGAATTTATCGCCCAGCTGATTGAGCGCAACGCGCGCGAGGAGTTCTACGTCAACTTGCTCGGCAAGAGTCAGACCTTCCACGGACGGCAGCGCATCGGCGAAATCATGGCCCGCGCCACCGATGACGTGCGGATGCTGAACTATATGTTCAGCCCCGGCCTCATGCTCATCACCGATGCGGTGCTCTCACTGATTGTGCCACTGATTATGATGGCGGTGCTGGAGCCGCGCCTGCTGCTGGTGCCGGGACTGTTCACGGTCGCGTTGGTGCTTACTGTGAGCGATTACAACCGCCGCCTCAAGCCCGTGAGCCTGGCGCAGCGCGCCACCTACGGCCAGATGAACGCGGGGCTGGCGGAGGCCATCGCCGGCATCGAAGTGGTCAAGGCCAGCACGCAGGAGCAACGCGAATGGGAACAGTTCGAGGTCAACGCCGCCCGCTTCCGCGATCACTTTGTCGAGCAGGGCAAGATCGAGGCGAAGTATTGGCCCATGCTGGCGTTTAGTATCGCCTGGGCGCTGGCGTTTCTGCACGGCCTCTGGCTCTGGCAAGCCGGTATCATCACGCTGGGGCAGATTATCGCCTTCATGGGCCTGTTCGGCTCGCTGCGGTTCACCACCTTCATCTCGATTTTCTCGTTCAACCTGGTGCAGCTGGGCATCGCCAGCGCCGAGCGCATTCTGGAGCTCATCAACGTGGAAACGGAGCTCGACGAGAACGCGATGGGCGTGGCGCAGCCGATCCGGGGCGAAGTGACCTTCGAGGGCGTGAGCTTCGCCTACAACGGGACACCGGTGCTGCAAAATATTTCGTTCACGGCGCGGCCCGGCGAGACCGTCGCCATCGTCGGGCAGACGGGGTCGGGCAAGACCACGCTCACCCGGCTCATCAATCGCATCTTTGATGCAGACGCCGGGCGTGTGCTGGTGGATGGCGTAGAGGTGCGCGATTGGAGTCTGGAATCGCTACGCTCGCAGATTTCCACCATCGAGCAGGACGTGTTCCTCTTCTCGCGCACGCTCGCTGAGAACATCGCCTTTGGCTGCGCCGAGGCGACCCCCGCAGCTATCGAGCAAGCCGCGCGCGAGGCGCAGGCGCATGAGTTCATCATGGCCTTCAATGAGGGCTACGCGACCGAGGTGGGTGAGCGTGGCGTGACGCTCTCCGGCGGGCAGCGGCAGCGTATCGCCATCGCCCGCGCTTTCCTCACCGACCCGCGCATCCTGATTCTCGATGACAGCACCAGCGCGATAGACAGCGCTACCGAGGATCAAATCCAGCGGGCCATGCGGCGCATCAGCCGGGAGAGGACTACCTTCCTCATCACCCATCGCCTGAGCCAGATCCGCTGGGCCGACCGGATTCTTGTCTTGCGGCAAGGCGCGCTGGTGGATCAAGGCACGCATGAGGAGCTGATGGCACGCAGCGCCGACTACCGGCGCATTTTCGCGCGGTATGAGTAGGGCTTGAGTAGAGCTATTCGCAAAAATAATCATCACAGGCTGCTACTGCGTAATGCGTACTGCGTAAAGAGCGAGTACGGGCATTACGCAGTACGAAGTACGCATTAGAAGGACTACCCTATGGGCTTCATTCTCGATGGACTGGATACCGAATCTTACGACCGCCAATATAGCGACCGGGAGTTGCTGCGCCGGATAGGCGCGTACTTCAAGCCGCATACGCGGAAGATATTTGTCACAGCGCTGATGATTGTGCTCAACTCGATAGCGGGCGTCACCGGGCCAATCCTCATCGCCCGCGCGATTGATGTGGTGGAGCGTGCGCCCACCCTGGAGATGATGCTACTGCTCTCGACGGGCATTCTCCTGCTAGGCGTGTCAGCGTGGGGCTTCAACTACATCCGCTACCTCTTCTCCGCGCGCGTCATCGGCGAGGTGGTGCTGCAATTGCGCCGCGATACATTCGCCGCCGTCGTGCGCCACGATCTCTCCTTCTACGACGAACATCCCACCGGCAAGGTGGTGAGCCGGGTTACTTCGGACACGCAAGATTTCTCCAACGTGGTGTCGCTGGTGCTCGAACTGCTGAGCCAGCTGCTATTGCTCCTGATCCTGGGGCTATGGCTCGCCAGCATCAGTGCGCGCCTTACCCTGATATTACTGGTGATGGCCCCTCTAGCCGCCGGAGTAGCCCTGAGCTTTCGCCGCATCGCCCGCAAGGTAACGCAACAGGCGCGGCGCGTCACCGCCAAAATCAATGCCCAGATTCAAGAATCCATCAGTGGCATCGTTGTCGCCAAGAGTTTCCGCCAGGAGGCTGCTATCTATCGCACCTTTGCCGATAACAACCGGCAGGGCTACCGCATGGGATTACAGCGCGGGCTAACGATGAACACCATCTTCCCGATTATGAGCGTCAGTTCCGGGTTGGGCATAGCGTTGCTGGTCTACCTGGGTGGGTTGAGCACTCGCGAGGCCGGCGGCATCACACCCGGCCAGTGGTATCTCTTCATGCAGGCAGTGGGCTTCTTTTGGTGGCCGATGCTGAGTATTGCCTCGTTCTGGAGTCAGTTCCAGGATGGCCTCTCGGCAGCGGAGCGGGTGTTCGGGTTGATGGATGCGGAGCCGAAAGTCGTGCAAGTCGCTGCTGAGCCGGTGACGGCGCTGCGCGGCGAAACGGAGTTCCGCAACCTGCGCTTTGCCTACGTTGCCGGGGAGGCGGTGCTGGATGATTTCTCGCTGCACATTCGCCCGCGCGAGACCGTCGCCATCGTTGGGCATACCGGCGCGGGGAAGAGCAGTCTGGCGCGGCTCATCACGCGCTTCTATGAGTTCCAGAGCGGCGACCTGCTGGTAGATGGGCGCGACATTCGCACGCTCGACCTCACGCAATACCGCCGCCACATCGGGCTGGTGCCGCAAGAGCCGTTCCTGTTCTCCGGCAACGTGCGCGATAACATCCGCTACGCGCGTCCCGACGCCAGCGACGATGATGTTCATGCCGCCGCGCTACGCATCAGCGATGGCGCGTGGCTGGAAAGCCTCAACGCGGGGCTGGATACCGATGTGGGCGAGCGCGGCGCGAACCTCTCGATGGGGCAGCGGCAGCTCGTGGCGCTGGCGCGGGTGCTGCTCAAAGACCCGGCCATCTTCATCCTCGATGAGGCTACTGCCAGCGTAGACCCGTTCACCGAGGCGCAAATCCAGGAGGGGTTGGAAGAGGTCATGCGCGACCGTACTGCTATCGTTATCGCTCACCGGCTCTCCACCGTGAAGAACGCGGATCGGATTATCGTGCTGGATCATGGGCGCATCCTTGAAGAGGGTACGCATGACGCGTTGCTCGCTCAGAGCGGGCATTATGCAGAGCTCTATAACACCTACTTCCGTCACCAGAGCCTCGAGTACATCGAGCAGAGCAAAGCCCTGGGTCTTTTGTAGTACAGGATTCATTTTGTGTGCGCAATGCAGGATGATGAATTTTAAGAAATTAATCCGTAAATAAGGTTTTGTGTCAAGTTGGTCGTTCTAAAAATAAAATGATCCCCCCTATCCCCCTGCCCCCTTGCCCCTCCCCACGCCGCGCAGCGGTGTGGGGAGGGGCAAGGGGGGTGGGGTAGAATTCTCAATTTGTAAATTTTTAAGAAGTGATTCTTGCAAATAGTTTTATTTCCGGTTCATTTTCTTAATTTTCATTTTTCTACCGTACATTTTCCAAGCGCATTCAGTTTTAGCCACGAATTAGCACGAATTTTACGAATTTCTTATTGTTTTCGTGTTAATTCGAGTGAATTCGTGGCTAAAATCTACAAGTGTACGGTAGCAAAATTTTCATAATCCTGCGCTACAAAAGACCTGGGCGGTTTCGCTCAAATTGTTGGGGAACTTAGGGGCTAGGGTTTCGGCAGGCTCACCGGTTTCGGCAGGCTCAACCACCGCTGGGTTCGGCAGGCTCAACCACCGCTGGGGTTCGGCAGGCTCACCGGTTTCGGCAGGCTCAACCACCGCCTTGATGAGGTTTCGGATAGATTTTCAGGGTAGAGGTATGTAGATAGCGTCGGTGCCGTTGGCGAGGGGGAGGTGTTTGCGCTCGTTGTAGAGTCCCACGCGCAAGGTGCAGTCAACACATTCGCCGCCAGGCACCGTGAGGAAGAAGCGATTCCGCAAGCGTGTTCCTGCTGCCCACCGGCCCAGCGGATAGCGATCATCTCCGGCGATGCGATCATGTTGGGCCACCAGTTCGCCATCAGGCGTGACGAGATGCGCAGAGACGATGTAGCTATCGGGCATCAGCCCGGTTGTCTCCCACCACAGGCCCACTACCCAGGTTTCCCCCTCGCGCTGGAGCTCGTAACCGGCAAGGTGTACCGGTTCGGCGAAAGGTGTATGCAGAGGGTGGGGGGGATCGGCCAGGTTGTCGAGCGGGCGGCAGGTACTGACATCAAAGAGCAGCACGCTGACATTGGTGAAGGTCGTAGTCACCGGCTGGCGAGCGCATTGTTCAAGCAATACGCTCTGCACGAGCGCGGTGGGATCGGCCAGGTGGTCTTGCCAGAGAACAAGCCACAGGCGTTGCGCCATACCGGTCTCGTGTTCCAGAACGTATAGGGCGTGCAGGTCTACGGGATAGTTCACATTAAGCAAGCGCGTGTCGTAGGGCAGGCCGAAGCTGTGCGCCGGGCCATCGTAGTAATAAGCCAGTGTATGTGCAGCGTAGCCGCCCACCACCACAATGGCGTCATCGGGGGTGCTGTGTGCGGCGATGTAGCGTGCCACGCTGCGAAAGTCTGGGCGCGGATGCCACTCATCCACGATGCCCAGGGCTGTTGTGCCGGTTGCTTGCCGGTCTATGGCGGGCAGGGCGAGCGCGAGCCAGGCGAGGGCCAGGAGTGCGCCGCGCCAGACACGCTTCTGAGCTAACAGCGACCAGCCCAACCCCGCGCCTACCGTGAGCGCAAGCCCCAATGAGGGTAACAGGTAGCGCTCGCTCCACTTGGCTTTGATCAGGCTCAGCGCCAGCATCAAGGCTACGGGTGCAAGCCACCCCACGAGTAACCACCCCGCTCCCGTGCGCCGCTGCGTGCGCCAGAGTCCGCCCAGCGCCGCGAGGCATGAGATCGCCAGAACTAGCAGGAATAGCCCGGCCCAGGGCTGTGACAGGTATTGCCCTACGCCGAACTGCACCGGCAACCAGCGGAGCGCTTCAAGAGGAATGGCGGAGACGCCGGTGGCGTCAGTGCGCGCGCGCCAGAGCGCCCATGCCACGATGGGTGCGGCGGTCAGGGCGAGCCAGAGGTTGGCGCGGAGCCAGGGCGCGCGGCGCTGCGGGAGGAAGTATACGTTGCTGTGGGCGATCAATACTACGGCCCACAGCAAGCCAGCGTAGAGGTGCGCGGCGAGCATGAGTGTACCTAGTAGGATGTAGGTGCGCGTGCCGCGTCCGGTGCGCGCCAAGCGCCAGGCCATCCACGCAAAAGCCGCTGCTAGCGGGACGGTTAGCGCGTACATGCGGACCTCTTGGGCATAGTATACCTGGATGGGCAGTGCGGCGCAGGCCAGCGCGGGCCCCCACCCTAAGGGGCGGCGCCCCGCGAGCGCGCCGCCCAGCCGCCAGACCAGGGCCACAGCGAGCGTCCCGAGCAGCACGGAGAGGTAGCGCGCCGCGAACTCACCGCTGCCGGCCAGTCCGATCCATAGAGCCAGGAGTAAACCATGTAGCGGAAGGGCGTTATCCTCGCGCAACAGTCCCAGCACAGCCCCCCCCACGCCTTGTTGGGCATGGTAGAGCATAAAGGTCTCGTCATACCAGAGCGAGGTGGCATTGAGTTGCCATAGGCGCAGGGCGAAGGCGGCGATTAGCACCAGCAATACCCCGGGCCAATAGTTGAATGGCGTTTGGCGGTTCACGACTCGTATTATACACCACGTTGTGCCGCTTGCCGGAATGCGACGAGCTGCTATAATGCGCAGTAAGCCCCTGTAGTTCAAGCGGATAGAACACGGGTTTCCTAAACCCGGTGTTCCAGGTTCAAGTCCTGGCAGGGGTATTTGACGAATCGCCAACATACAGGGCTGGTCTAAAAGGCTAGCCCCGATGTGACCGGTTCACCTCACCGGCGTTCCCTCGCCAACCGCAGGACAAGGGTTCAGGTTCAAAAGAACCTTCTTTCACTTATCGTCGCAATTCCTTCTCTGAAAATAGACGTAACGCGAAGCGTTTGCTTCGCGCGTGCGAACGGCGCATTATGAAAATTAAGAAAATGAACTGGAAATTGTTTACCGTACATTTTCCAAGCGCATTCAGTTTTAGCCACGAATTAGCATGAATTTTACGAATTTCTTATTGTTTTCGTGTTAATTCGAGTGAATTCGTGGCAAAAAATCTACAAGTGTACGGTAGCAAAACCGGAAATAAAACCATTTGCAAGAATCACTTCTTAAAAATTTACAAATTGAGAATTTTGCCCCGCCCCCTGGCCCCCTTCCCACGCCGCTATGCGGCGCGGGGAGGGAGAGAAGAATAACGGGGTTTTTGGGCGGCGGCGAAGCCGCCGCCCAAAAACCCCACAAAAAAATCCCCCCTTTCCCCCGCTTGCGGGGGAAAGGGGGCAGGGGGATAGGGGGAAAATCTCCAATAATTTGTCCTATACCCCCCCCCAGTATGTGCTGCTTGACGATCTATTTGGCTTTTGGTTGCTCTAGCTCAGGTTGAAAAAGTTTAGCAAATTTTGTCCTAATCAGTAAATATGCTCTGGAGAACTCTGCTGAGCCTCTTGAGACAGGTCAAGTCTCACAACAGCACAAAGCGCGTTACGGTGAGGTAACGCGCTTTGTGTTAGGGGTGCGCTTCAACGCTTTTTGTACTTTGCTGCGTTTGAGGTTATACTAATGATTGTGAACAAAAACGCTCAGTGACGAGGGTTGTTATATGCCGAATCCTAATTCGCAGCGGATTTACGAATTGCTCCAGCAGATCCCCACCGAGGGCCTGAGCGCCATCAAACGGCTGTTCTGGACTGAGCTCAACTACGACCGGGCCGGTGAGACGCTCTCCACCCGCGACTGGCCCACGAGTGTGCAAGCCCTGTGTGCCGCGCCGCCGCTGTTGCTGGCGCGCCACGCGGCGGCCCACGGCGCTTTCGATGTGGTCTACACGCCGCTGGCCGAGGCGCACACCGGGCGCGGCTTTCCCCTCTCGACGACGGCGGAGCGGCAGATCATCGCGCAACTCCTGCCCGACCACCCCTACGCCCTGTTTGTGTTCAGCGACGCCGCCGGGCGCTACTGGCGGCTGGTCAACGTCAAATATCAGCGCGAAAAGGGCCAGGAAACTGGGACGGCGCAGCCCGTCTTGCGCCGCATTGCCATCGGCCCGCACGAGCGGTTGCGCACCGCCGCCGAGCGGATCGTCCTGCTCGACCTGGCGAGCCTCAGCCCCGACCTGGCCGGGCTTTCCCCCCTCGCCATCCAGCAGCGGCACGATGAGGCCTTCGATGTGGAGGCCGTCACCAAAGCGTTCTTCACCACTTACCGCGAGCGTTTCGAGGCCGCCGAGTCCCACATCACCGGCATCCGCGATCCCAACGAGCGGCGGCTTTTCACCCAGCGGCTCTTCAACCGCCTGCTCTTCATCGTCTTTTTGGAGCGCAAGGGCTGGCTTACCTTCCAGGAACGTGACGACTATCTCCAGGCGCTGTGGGAGGCGCATCAGACAACCCGGCAGCGCGATCCGGCGGCGAACTTCTACGCCGAACGCCTGCGCCCGCTGTTCTTCAACGGGCTGAATAATCCTGGTAGCCGTGATTTGACCGGCATCAACCGGGGCGGCGCGCTGCGCGATCTCATCGGCGCTGTGCCCTATCTCAACGGGGGGCTGTTCGAGATGGAGACGCTCGACGAGCGCGAGGGGATTGCTGTGCCCGATGCGGTCTTCGCGCCGCTCTTCGCCGAGTTGCTCTATGCCTACAACTTTACCGTGACCGAGAGTACGCCGCTGGATGTGGAAGTGGCGGTGGACCCGGAGATGCTCGGCAAGATTTTCGAGGAGCTGGTGACGGGCCGTCACGAATCCGGCAGCTACTACACGCCCAAGCCGGTGGTGGCCTTCATGTGCCGCGAGGCGCTCCAGGGCTATCTGCGTGATCTCTGCCCCGGCGAGCCGCCCGCCACGCTGGCAGCCTTCGTGGAGCGGCGCGACGCCCGCGACATTCGCCGCCCCGAGGCGGTGCTCGCCGCGCTGCGCCGGGTGAAGACCTGCGATCCGGCGTGCGGCAGCGGCGCGTACCTGTTGGGGATGCTGCACGAGCTGGTGGAACTGCGCCAGGCGCTCTTCGCCTCCCGCCAGGTGGACGCGACCTCGGCTTACCAGCGCAAGCTGGAGATCATCCAGCACAACCTGTATGGCGTGGATTTAGATCCCTTCGCCGTGAACATCGCCCGGCTACGGCTCTGGCTCTCGCTCATCGTGGACTTCGACGGCGACACGCCCCCGCCGCTGCCCAACCTGGAATTCAAGATCGAGGCGGGCGACAGCCTGACCGCGCCCGCGCCTACGCCGTTGCAGCCCGATCTCTTTCGCCAGCAGGAGGTGACGCGCTTCTTCGCGCTCAAGGGGCAGTTCATGCAGGCGCACGGCCCGGAGAAGGCCGCGCTGCGGGCGGAGATTGCCGCGCTCAAGGCGAGCATCGCGGCATGGGCCAGCGAGGAGAGCGGCGCGGATGCTTTTGACTGGGCGGTGGACTTTGCGGAAGTGTTCACGCCGCAAGCGGAGGAGGCCACGCTGCGCGGGGGCATGGCGGGCGTGCTGAACGCCACGGCGGGCCAGTTGCAGCTGACCGAGACCTCCGCGCCGGGCTTCGATATCATCGTCGCCAACCCGCCGTATGTGCGCCAGGAGCTCATCAAGGCGCTCAAGCCGATGCTCAAAAAGCGCTATCCCGATGTGTACACCGGCACGGCGGATCTGTACGTCTACTTCTACGCGCGGGCGCTGGACTTGCTGCGCAAGGGTGGGGTGGCGAGCTTTATCACTTCCAACAAATGGCTGCGGGCAGGGTACGGGAAGCAGCTGCGCCAGCAGCTCAACACAAAAGCCACCGTGCAGGCCATCATTGATTTTGGCGATTTGCCGGTCTTCGGGGCGATTGCCTACCCGCAGATCATCGTCTTCCGCAAAGCCGCGCCGCCGGAGGGCCACACCGTGCGCGTTTTGACCGTAGAGGATTTGAGTGTGGTAGAGTCCCTAAGCGACGTGGTGCAAACCCAGGCGTGGGAGCAGCCCCGCGAGAGCCTGCGCGCGGATGGGTGGACGTTGGTGAGGCCGGTCATTTTGGATTTGCTGGACAAGCTACGCTGCGCGGGGAAACCTCTCGCAAAATATGTTCGCGGTGAGTTCAATATGGGGATCAAGACGGGTTTGAATGCCGCGTTCATTGTGGACGCAGATACCCGGCAAAATTTGATCCAAAACGATCCTAGTTGTGCTTCAGTTTTTCAACCTTGGTTACGAGGTCGGGATGTAAAGCGATGGCAGTTGGATTGGGGGGAGAAGTATATTCTTGCTATTCAGAACAGTAATGATGTGAATTCGAAGAATCCGTGGAATAAAGCTCATACGGAGTCTGAAGCGCGACAGATTTTTGCGTTAACCTATCCTGGGATTTATGAATATCTGAGCAAGTTTGAATCTGCACTCAAGAAGCGAACTGATCAAGGCCGGTTTTGGTGGGAACTAAGAGCTTGTGCTTATTATGATGCTTTCAGCAAGCCTAAAATCCTGTACCCTGATATTGCTAAACGTTGCGAATTTGCTTTTGATGAGCATGGCTTTTTCAGTGGCAATACCACATATTTCATTCCTACTGACGATTTGGCTTTGTTAGGTCTTCTCAATTCCAGAGTTGTGGAGTTTTTTTATCGCCAGATCAGTACAATGATTCAACAGGACTATTTGCGTTTCTTCATTCAATATATCGAGCAAATCCCCATCCCCGACCCCACCGCCGAGCAGCGCGCCGCCATCGAAGGATTGGTCACGCAGCTGCTCGCCCTGCACCAGGCCGGGTCGCCGCCGGCGGCGCAAGTCGCCGCGCTCGAGGCGGAGCTCAACGCGCACGTCTACACGGTCTATGGGTTGACGCGGGAGGAGATCAGGGTGGTGGAGGGGAGTTAATGCAAGGGCGCAAGGAGGCAAAGACGCAAAGAAAACCCCTTGCGCCGTGGCGTTGAATGAAAATTAGCAATCGCGCAAAAGTCGCCCGGTCAAAGCCGTCAATAGGCGTGGCTTGAGCATCCTACCGGGTTAGGTTTGCGGCAGAGGCCTTCGACAGGCTCAGGCACCGGAGCAGCCCGGTGGCTGAGCCTGCCGAAGCCTCTCCCGGTGGCCCTATGGCATTGCCTTTGACGGCAATCGCGCAAAAGTCGCCCGGTCAAAGCCGTCAATAGGCGTGGCTTGAGCACCCTACCGGGTTAGGTTTGCGGCAGAGGCCTTCGACAGGCTCAGGCACCGGAGCAGCCCGGTGGCTGAGCCTGCCGAAGCCTCTCCCGGTGGCCCTATGGCATTGCCTTTGACGGCAATCGCGCAAAA
>Ga0334883_1000334_pt1 | contig 87750 bp, 77 predicted proteins | sample GraSluR1_MG_6_FD_207230 | JGI IMG/M metagenome (GOLD analysis project Ga0334883, IMG submission 207230) | Sludge microbial communities from methane-producing bioreactor in Wageningen University, Netherlands - Granular Sludge_09_05-R1 | ecosystem: Engineered > Bioreactor > Anaerobic >... | reverse complement strand
TTGGGGTATTAGAGGGGGTTCTCTGGGGGTTGGGGGGCTGGTTGGGGTTTTTGGCGGTTTTGTTCATTTTTTGCTTTTCCTTGCTTAGTTGTTTTGTTCTCTGTTATATTATAGCACGAGTTTTATGAAAGTCAAATATTTTTGGGAGTCTTTTTGCGGATTTGTGAGAGTTCCTGCGCGCGGGGGAGCGATTGACCTTATTGACCTTGTTGACCTTATTGACTCATTGGATGTGATGGGAGATATGGGAAGTATGGGAGTTATGGCCGGTGAGGGGTGCGGAGTGTGGCGGCAGCGGGGTGGGGGCAGCATGTCAGTGGTGTGAAAATGGTCGCTTTTATTAAGAGGGGACGCCTGCCCATAATTGTGATTTGACAGATTAACGGATGTTGAGTATCTTAGTGGTCAGTTGGAAGTGGAAGGGTTCGTCATGGATAACCTCGGCAACCGGCCGGGCCATCAGGTGCTGCGAATCGCGAAAGAAGTGAACTGCACAACGCTAAAAGGTAGCACATACCTTAAATTACCTAAATTACCTTAATTGACCTTAATTATACTATAGCATGTGTTTTGTATATGTCAAATTGTTTGTGCTGATTTCCTAAGTGTGTTTTGGTTTCTTCTACTACCACGAAGGGCGCGGAGGGGCATTGCCACCCAAGTTTCCACACCAGAACCGTGGCACGGGAGCAGACAGGGATGGGGGCACGGGAAAATATTTCACCTCACTCAACAATCCGCTTTTTTTGATCGCTATGACTAATGGATGCCCTAGAGTAAAACCATACTGTGCGCCGCAAATACATTGAGAAGCTAGTTTTGAAAGGGTATGTCATGCAAAGGCTGTGTCGGACGTTATGTGCGATTTGTGTCGTGTCAATATCGGGCGTGGTGCTTGGCACGGAGACCATCACCTACATACCTGGCGGAGAGTTCCCGCCCAATCCCGAGGACTACGTTATATGTCCATGCGAGATGTGTCATTTAGATCCCCCTTCTGAACAAGTTGGGTACAAAAAGCGGATCATAACCGAGATTGACATAACCCCGGTCCAGACTGTGGGCGATACCATCAACTGTGCTGAGGACCTTCGGTGTCAGGCGAACGATGTGGACAAAGTTACAACTGTTGTTATTGAAGCAGGTTCAGAGTACACCTACTCGGTGGCCCACTGGTGGGAAGTAAACGCAGAAATAGATGTGGTTGACGATTTGATTGGCTTCACATTGGGGTGTGGTGGCGAGAACTCGGAGGCATGGACGTGTACGACTTGCGTAGGTACGCAAACGCCTGTCGACGTCCATGTGGAGGCTGGCACTTGGGACGATCCAAAGATGAAGTGGACCGTCTATCAAGTGGATTACGCAGTAGACGACTACTTCTACAGCGGTCCATTCTTTGAGGATTGGACTGCTCACGCATCTTGGAGCGAGACGGGGTACAAGAAACAGCGCAGCTTGATGGGAAGTGCTGCGAATAACGTACTGAGCACATCCTGCGAACACGGCGTTGAGTGTTGGATTGATTGCCCTCCCTGTGGTACAATAGGCTCAGTATCTGGCCCATGCACGGGGCACGATTGTCCCAATATGCTGTGTAGTCACCACTATTGACATTCTTGGCAGGCTGTCTTGTTGTAGCCCTGAGTAAGACGGTGTTCATGGTTCCATCAAAACGGGGAATGAAGCATGAAAATGCGACTTCTTGTTTGCAGTATAGTGATTTGTTTGTCAGTTGTGGCTGTATGCTTGCTGGTCTCCCTTTCAGGCCGCGAGTATCCAAGCGACGTGAGACGTTTGTCGGCAAGAAAGGAGAGTGGACAATCAGGGCTCGTGCCGGCGGACGACAACCAGGCACGCGATGCTGAGACGAACGCTACAGATGGAGTTGGCCGGGCGCTATACGTTCTCTCTGATGAAATCTATCAGGAAGCTCACGTTATGCTTTCGCAGGTCGCGCAACAGGCCAAGGCAGAATCGTTGCAGGCGAAGGCTGATAGAGCGACTGAGGAACGCTACCAAGACCTTGTTCGACAATCACAGGTCATCCGCGGTACGCTGAAGTTACCCCAACCGGGCGGCAATGGACTACCGTTTCAAATGTCCATAAGATCAGTAAAAACCACGATCCCGGTTGTAGTATCCCACGGGAATTTCGCCTCGCCCAAGCTGGCGCCGGACGTGTACAAGCTTGTGCTGTATGAAACTGAGAAAACGCCGGGAATGAGATTTGAGAACATCGAGGTAGAACTGAATATGCCGCTCGAGCCACTTGTGATTGAACCGCAGAACAGTTCGATAAAGCTTTGGGTTGTTGATCCGCACGGACAGCCGGTGGGCGGCGCTTATACGACAGTGTGCAAGGCAGCCGGTACCGGGGTTGATCACAACCTTGTGACTTTTAAGACGGGGCATAGTAATCGTGACGGCCTATTTCTTGCTTCGGGACTGGCTGACGGGACTTACGTTGTATCTGCCAAGAAGGATGACAGACAAGTTCGCAGACCGATAATGTTGAGGCGAGAACACGCTCTGGAGTATGAATTGAAGCTGGCAGTCGCAGAGGCCAAAGTGGCGGGCGGTCCTTGAAATCGGGAAGGGGCTGAAGTTTTGCAGCGACGGTGGGCATTTGCAAAGATGTACCATGTACCCTGGCGCGTGTTGGGTGTGCTGGTGGGTCAGCCCCCAGTTTCGCTTGGGAGTTATATACAGCGGAAGCGCCTTCGGCGAAACTATAATCATGGGTGCGTGGGTGTGGTATGTGACGTGGTGTCGTGGGAATAGGGATTCAGGGGGCGGTGTGTTGCGGCGGTTGCGGTGAGGGCTGATTTAGCTTTGTGGGCGCGACCAGGCCGTTAGAGATCGACGGTGCAGTTTGCGGCCGGCCGCCAGCTACCCGGGCGTGCCCGAATCGTCATCCATATCCCATTCATCGGGCGTAAACGCCAAAAGCGTGCCCACGCGCTGAACGGACTGGGTCCAGTCCCGGTCCTTTTAATTGTTGGTTTCGGGTGTAACGATTCGGGGGCGCGGGCGTCTATAATGGCGGGGGTTGGGAGCGAGTTTGTGGGGGAATTTGTTGCGTGGGGGAAAATAATTGGTGGTGGGGGTGGCGTTTTTGTGGGTAGGGTGTATGATATGCCTTGATTGTTTCGCCTGCGCGAGGATTGTTGGGAGTTTCGTTTGACGTTGGTATGTAGTCGGGGCATAATGTAACGGGATAGTAAGGGTCGGCAGTGGCGAGGGCCGAAAGAGTTTTAGTGCAAGGAGGTCTGATGGCTGAGTGGTGGACTGATGGTCAGAAGTTGGTGCAGGGGCGCGAGGCTCGCAATTGAAGCAGTACGAGGCGGTTATTCAGGTCATGGAGGAAAATGGGGGATACGCCACGCTGAGTTTCCTCTATCAGACTGCGTTGGACGTCGAGGGTTGCGAATGGCAGACGAGAACTCCCTTTGCGAGTATCCGACGAATTGTGCAGGACGAGAGATTCTTCTTTAAGATCAAGCCAGGACTTTGGGCTCTTAAGAGCTACAAGGCCAAGCTGCCAGCCTACATGGTAAAGCAAGGTGACGGCAGATCAAAAGAGGTTCAGCAATTCAACCACACGTACTATCAGGGGATGATTATTGAACTGGGGAGACTCAGGGATTTCAAAACGTACGTGCCGGCACAGGACAAAGGGAAGAAGTTCCTGGGGCGGGAGAGGCTTGGTGATATGGCGCATATGACGGCAATGCCTGCTTTCACGTACAAGCGTATCATCGACAGGACAAAAAGCATAGACGCCGTATGGTTCAACGGGCGGGGCTTGCCGGATACGGTGTTCGAAGTAGAACATTCGACGGATATCAGGAATTCCCTTTCGAAATTTGTGGAATTGCAGGATTTCCGGACAGCTATGCTAATTGTTGCGGACGAGAGAAGACACCGAGAATTTGAACGGCTTCTGCAGTACCATGTGTTCGAGCCGATTTGGGGCAGGGTGGGCTTCCTGAACTATGAAACATTAACCAAGCAACATAGCCTGACAACCGAAGCAAGGATTCAGTGGGCGTGGCCTGAGAGCAACAAACGAGTCATCACTGGGAAGGAAGGCTCATGATTTGGAGTCTGGGAGGCAAAGTGGGGATGTCGCTGCCGCATGCGGCAGACATTCTGGCTGTTCTGCGCCATTCGCAGTATCATGGACGAAGCGATCGGCTGGGGGACACAAGTGGCTTCGTGCAACTGCTGACTGCAAGCGGCTTGCTTGATCTTTCAGATTATGAGGAGATGGCTGCGGCCGAGGTAGGCCGGGATATCCTGAATACATTCGTGCGATTAGGTTTTGTTACGCCGCACTTGTCAGAAGATGTGGACAAGGGGCGTGATGCGGAATTGGTCAGATATATAAAGGGAGTTGAGGGGCTTACAGGCTGTGCCTACGAGGTGACCAGAAATGGCATGGTTTTCATGGAAGCGGACTCATACCAGAAGAAAGAAGAGACGGTCCTGCGAGCCCTGTTAAACTACTGTTTGCCTTCTGTGCTGCAACCTGACTTTTCCGGACCTCGCATTTACCCGGTGCGATTGGTCATCGACGTATTGCTGAGGTTGGAAGAAATTGGCGAGCACCCTTGTTTGTCCGTTGAGGAAATCGCAGCGGTTTTGCCAAGACACGTCCGAACTGCCGAAATCGTGGCAGAGATCGGGGAGTTGCGCGCACGCAGCACATACGATCAAAAGGCCAAGCACAAAACGGCGGTGGCTGAGCATTTTGCAGATGATAACCAACCGTACAATACGATTAGATGGCTGAAAGCGACAGGGCTATTTCGCGGCCAAGATGGCGGGTTAGTCATCTCACCCACCAAAAGGAAGTTGGTTGAGTTCATAGTGAAAAATGCACCTCCGCAGTATGAAGATGGAGCATACCTGCGCGGCTTGTGGCATGGGGCGCACCTCCCATCGGACAACAAAGCGGTGACGTTAGCAATAATCCAGGACCTTCTGTCGCAGTTGGTGGAGCGGTGTCCTCCGCGAACAGGAACTGCTGTCGAGGCCGTTTGATGCTGCGCACGGAAGCTTCGGTAGCACATCACTCGGAGAGCAGTGAGAACGATAATGCCAAAACCGGTTAAGTATCACTACGGTCAATTTCCGCCAACGCACGTTAATTGGGTCAAACTGATTCCGCTTCTGGGGCCCGCCAGTGCGGCTCTTGCCAGATATGACGGTACCCTCACAGCAATCCCGAACCCGGCAGTCCTGCTTTCGCCTTTAACCACACAGGAAGCGGTCCTTTCCTCAAGGATAGAAGGTACTCAGACCACCATAGAAGAAGTTCTTGAGTTTGAAGCCGAGGAGAATAGCGAGAACCTGAGTCAGGAGAAAAAGGCGGACATTGGCGAGGTTCTGAATTATCGCAAAGCCATACGCACGGCTACAGATCTTCTTGGTGAGTTGCCCCTCTGCAACCGTGTAGTCCGAGAGGCGCACAAAGTCCTTATGGAGAATGTGCGCGGGCACAACAAGGCACCGGGCGAGTACCGCAGAACGCAGAATTGGATAGGAGTGCCGGGGGCAGGTGTTGAAGATGCACGGTTCGTTCCGATCTCGCCGGAGGAATTGCAGGATGGAATGAGTGAATGGGAGAGGTACATTCATGCCGAAGCACCGGACACCCTTGTGCAACTTGCTGTTCTTCATGCTGAATTTGAGGCGTTGCACCCGTTCAATGACGGCAACGGACGAATCGGGCGCATGTTTGTGCCGCTGTTCCTGCAGGAAGCGGGCTTGATACAGAGCCCCATGTTTTACATAAGCGCTCACTTCGAAGCGAACCGCGAAGAGTACTACGACAGATTGCTTGCTGTCTCAAGAGACGGTAATTGGACGGATTGGTGCGTGTTCTTTCTGAAGGCTGTTGAGATTCAGGCCAAGGAGAATCAGGCGAAGGCTACGGCTATTCTGAATCTTTATGGGGATAAGAAGGTACAGATTGCCTCGTTGGCGAGGTCGAAGCATGCCATTCACATCCTGGACTTCCTGTTTTCGCGTCCGATATTTCGGGCAACGGAGCTGACCAAGGCCGGTAATATGCCCTTGTCTTCGGCAAAGAGGCTCTTACTCGAACTGAAGGCAGAGGGTCTGATAGTAACGCTGCGCCCGTCGAGCGGACGCAGATCTGCCGTTTTCGCCTTTAGAGAACTGCTTAACATAGCAGAAGGCAAGGTGCTTTTTTGAGGCTCATGAAATGGCCACAAACTCATTTGTGGCTCAAAGAATGGCTTTTGCTGGCCACAAAGGTCAACGTACCGGGGGATTGGCGGCATTAGCTGCAATTCTTGGCGTAGTGCTTAAGACGAGTGGCAGTGATAAAGGCCAAGTGTGTTACGGTCTGGCTAGTGTGGCCATAGGATTTCTTATTCTCTGTTGGCTTGCGGTCTGGGCCTTAGATATAAGGTATTATAACAGATTACTTGAGGGTTCAGTAAATGCCATTCTGCTGCTTGAGAAGGACGCGCGGAAGCGGTTCGGGGCAAGAGGCATGATACTGAGCGGCGACATAGAACGTGCATTCAGAGAAACATTCGAGCACGAAGTAGGGGAAAAGTGGCAAGGGCACACGGCAGTCGAAAAACGGAAGCGGTGTGTCTTAGATGGGCGGAAGTGGTTTTATTGGCTCGTGCTTGTTGGTCTGCTGTTTCTTCTGTGCAGTAGCCTGTTCATGATGTGTTGTGAGAAAGTGGAACGCATAAAGCAAACAAGAAATGGTGCGCCGATTGCAGTGCAAGTTTACAGAGGTGATGGGGTAGATAAGGCGAATCGCTGATGAAGGCGCTTTATCGTCATAAGAAGAGTGGTGATGTATTTGGGATAGAGACGGATGGGGCCGGTCGGGTGCATGGACTGGATGGACGAGATGGACGTAATGGACGAGATGGACGTAATGGACGGGATGGACGCTTTGGAGTTCGGGGTGCGGGGGCGGTATGTAATGCTGGTGGGGTGGTGGCGGGGGGCCTCGCTGCGCGAGGTTAAATATGGTGGAAGCGCCTTCGGCGAGGCTTTTTTTTGCAGGTCCTTCGCTGCGCTCAGGATGACGGTGGGGGTGGGGTTGAGATTGCTTCGTCGCTTCGCTCCTCGCAATGACAGGCGCTTGGCTGCTGGCAATGACGGCGGGTGGGGTTGCGGCGGCAAGCGGGTTGGAGTCAGGGGTTGTAGCGGTAGTTGAAGCGTCGGTTTGGTGCGCTGTCTCCGCTGATTGCGAACTGGATTATGTCGTCGTTTTTCTGGATGTTGTCGGCCCAGTGGAAATCTATGGCTGGTGGTGATTTGAGGTTGAGGGTTTTGAGGGGGATTTTGAGTTCGAGGCGGCGGTCTTTTTTGCTGTAGGGGACGACGGCGACGGGGGTCCAGTTCCAGCCGGATTTTGTGTGCTTGACGGTGGTTTTGGCGGCGTCGATGACGCTGAAGTTTACGAGGTAGTCGTAACCGTGCCAGCCTGTTTGGGTATTCTGGTCGGCGTCGATGAAGAGGAGCATCCAGTTGGGGTCGGTGTGGGGGGTGAGGGGGTCGGCGGTTTCGACGTAGAAGGAGATGTATTGGGGGTCGTGTGCGACCTTGCAGAGTACGATATCGTTTCGGCCGGTGGTGTTGCGGTAGAAGGTTTGGCCGTAGCCTCTGTGGGCTCGGTGGGCGGTGTCGCCGATGGTGTCGCGGTATTCGGGAATGACGGCGGTCCAGTCGGAGAAGTCGCCGTCGATTGAGATTGGGCCGGGTGCGAAGGGTTTGGGCGGATCGCTGAGGCCTTTGTAGCGGCGGATACAGCTTATCATCTGGTAGTAGTAAGTGTCGGTGTGGCCGGCCTTCATCGGCTCGATGTCGCGGCTGTATTCGTGGTCGTACTGGTCGACGAAGAGTGCGTCGGGGTAGCAGCTGTCTTTTCCGGTGTACTTGTACCACTGGGTGAATCGGCCGGCGACCCATTCGTTCCAGCCGGTGATGAAGATGAATTGGGGGTCGAGTTCGAGGGCGCGCCGCCACTGCTCGGCGAAGTTATAGCCCACGTGGACGGCGTTGGGGGAGGGATCTTTTGCGCCGTTGTGCCAGCTTCGGCCGTGGGCGCCGTCTTTGTGGCTCATTGCGGCGAGTTCGCCTTTCACGGCGTTTTGGGCGATGCCGACGGTGACCTGTTCGACTCGGCCGTCGGCGGTGCGGAAGGCGTGCTGGGGGTAGACTTCGAGCCAGCCCCATTCGTTTGGGGCGGCGGGGCCCGTAAAGTAGGAGGGGACGGGCTTGCGGTACGTGAAGAAGGACTTGATTGCGGGGTCTTTGATTTTTGCGGGGTCGGCCATGATGAGGGGGCGATTGTCCCAGTGGAACCACAGCTCCTTGTAGTCGCCTTTGCTGTAGAATTCGTCATAGAGGGTTTGGACGACGCCGGAGGGGTCGCCGAAGGGGGTGAGGAAGGCGATCTGGGGGGTTCGATTGCCCTGGCTGCGGATGGCGCGGTATTCGGCGCAGAGGGCCATGTAGGATTCGCGGAAGGTGAAGGGTGGATTGGTGGTGTCGAATATGATGACGTCGATGCCGGCGTCGGCGAGCATTGAGGCGTGTTTTCTGATGACCCAGGGATCGGTGGAGATGTAGTAGTCGAGTTCGGGTTCGCCCCAGTGGTGGGGTGCGGCGACGGGGCCCCATTGGGGGTTGTCGGGGTTTTCGGCGAGAATTTTGGTGACGTCGTATGGTCCGCGGGCGGCGTTGTGTGTGTGCCACGTCCAGTAGAAAATTCCGACGAAGCGGTCGCTGCGCAGCGGGCCGCATTCGGGGCGGGCGGGGAGATGTCGGCCGAGGGCGTCGGCGGCGACCCATGTGTCGCTGCGGAGGTCCCAATCGGGCGCCGCAGCGGTGTCGGCGGCGGCGGTCATTGCGCAGAGGGGGGCGAGGATGCATATTGTTATGGTGTGTGCGTTCATGAGATTCTCCGGTTGAGATCGTGCAAGGGGCGACGCCGATGCGTCGTCGGGCCTGATATGAGTATACCGGCGGGCGGGTGTGGGCACAAGCGGGTGCCGGGCTGCGGGCGAGGCGGTACCGGCGTGGGGGAATGATTGGGTGGCGAGGTTGATTTTTTCGGGGTAAACGGGTATAGTGGCGGTGCGGTTCGGGGGGCGTTTTTTTCCTTGGGAGTTTTTTATGGCGGGCTTTGTTTGCTTTCTGGTTGTGTGCTTTGGGGCGTGTGCGGGTTTTGGTGAGATATTTCTGCCTGGTATGCAGCCTGGTGAGGGCGGGATTGAGTTTGCCAAGGTGGAGCAGTGTCGGATGTGTCATTCGAATACGAAGAACGGGGAGGCGGATCCGTTTTTTTCGTGGGGGGGCGGTATGATGGCTCAGGCGATGCGGGATCCGATTTTCCTTGCTACTCTTGCGATCGCGAATCAGGACGTGGCGGGTTCTGGTGAGTTTTGCTTGCGGTGTCATGCGCCTCGCGGGTGGCTGGAGGGTCGGTCGACTCCGGCGGATGCTCGTGCGCTGAACAAGGAGGACATGCAGGGTGTCAGCTGCGATATTTGTCACCGTTTGGTGGACCCGGTTGGGGCGGAGGCGGCGGGGCTTGTTAAGCATGTTCCGCCGAGTCGGGGTAATGCGATGATGGTGGCGGATCCGGCGAACCGGGTTCGCGGGCCTTACGGGGACGGGACGGGGGCGATGCCGCACGGGGTGATGAAGTCGGAGTTTCATGCGTCGGGGCATTTGTGCGGGACGTGTCATGATATTTCGAACCCGCTTTATTCGAAGGACGTGAATACGGAGCCTGTTCATGCGTTCGGGCATATCGAGCGGACTTACAGCGAGTGGCTGCTGAGCGACTTTGCGGGACGCGGGACGGAGGGGTCCTGCCAGGCTTGTCATTATCCGAAGGTGGAGGGCGGCGGGCAGGCTTCGCGGTTCGGGAACCTGCACCGGGATCATTTTGTGATGCATGGGCCGGTCGGTGGGTCGACGTGGGTGCAGGATGCGGTGGCGGATATGTATCCGGGGGAGGTGGACAGGAAGGCGCTTGCTGCGGGGAAGAGGCGTTCGGAGGAACTTCTGAAGACGGCGGCGAAGCTGGATGTGGAGGTTGGGGACGGAGGGAAGGCGAGGGTGCGAGTGACGAATCTTACGGGGCACAAGCTGCCGAGCGGGTATCCGGAGGGGAGACGGATGTGGCTGAATGTGCGGTTTCTGGGCGCGGGGGGGAAGCTGGTTGGGGAGATCGGGGCTTATGGCGAGAAGGATGACAGGATCATGGGTCGTGCGGTGAAGGCGCCGACGCTGCTCGATGGGGCGGGGACGGTGGTTTATGAGGTGCTGCCGGGTCTGAGCGAGGCGGCGGCGAAGAAGCACGGCAAGCGTGCGGGGCATTCGTTTCATTTTGTGCTGAACGACGTGATCGTTAAGGACAATCGGATACCGCCGGAGGGGTTCGATAACGCGAAGTTCAAGGAGCATCTTTGCGAGCCGATCGGCAAGGAGTATGCGGACGGGCAGTTCTGGGACGACGTTGAGTTTGACGTGCCGGCGGGTGCGAAGCGTGTGGCGGTGCGGCTGATGTATCAGTCGATGTCGTGGGAGTACCTGAAGTTTCTTGTTGAGGAGAACAGGACGGACGACAGCGGGCGGAAGCTGTACGAGGTTTGGGGTCGGACGGGTAAATGCCCGCCGAGCGTGATTGCCGAGGGAGAGTGGTCGCTGTAGCCGGTCAGTTTCTTATGAGCTTCCAGAGGGCGTGGAGTGATTCGGCGGTTTTTCGGACGGCGTCTTCGGGTTCCATCTGGCGGAGTTGGCTGTCGAAGGGCTCGCATTCGACTGGGCCGTCGTAGCCGATTTTGACGAGGGCGTTTACGAATCCGGCGAGGTCTATGACTCCGGTGGCTGTGGGGAGGCATCGGCGGCTGTCGATCTGCTTGTCGACTTCGATGTCGGCGGGTGCGTCGTTTACGTGGACGTGGACGACGTCTGCATTGGTGAGCTGGAGGAGTTCGTCTACGGTTCCGTGGGAGGTGTACCAGTGCCAGCTATCGAGGAGGAGGCCGACGTTGGGGCGGTCGATGGCGCGGACAAGTTCGATCATGTCTTTTTGTGCACAGGCAAAGGGGAATCGGAATCTTGCTCGCGAGGTGCGGGGGCCTACGAATTCGAGTCCGAGGCGGATGCCGTTGTCGTCGAGGACTTTGGCGATTTCGGCGAAGCGGCGGCGGTGGCGGTCGAAGTTTTCCATGTATGTGAGTTCGTTGTGGCCGGGGATGATCCAGGTGGCGACGCGGTCGACGCCGAGCTGTTTCATGAGGGCGGCCTGGGCGGGTAGACGGGTCATGTCGGCGCGGAAGCGTTCTTCGTCCTGGCGGAATTCGACGGGCAGGCCGGCGGCGCCGTAGCGGATGCCGGCGGCTTTCATGGCGTCGAGCCAGTCGCGGATCTCGGCGGCGGATTTACCGGCGAACTCGCCGGCGTTGGGGGCGATGCCCTGGAAGCCGTGCTGGACGGCGCAGGCGAGGGCCTGTCGCTGATTAGCTCGGACCCCGATGTGGCCGGGGGCGAAGTTTTTGAAGAAGCGGACGGGGGCGGCGGAGGCGGAGGCTGGGGCAACGGGGCAGCAGAGGGCGGCCATGCCGGCGGAGGCGAAGCGGCAGAATGCACGTCTGGTGAGTTTGCGGGGGCTATGCGGTATCATATCGTTCTCCAATGTAAAGCAGTTGTCGGCGATTGCGGCGGCCGCTGAGGTTTTCGGTTTGCGGTCGCTTTGTTAAGTATAGCGGCGGAGCGGGGCGGAGTCAAATGTGGGGAGCGCGGGAGGTTGAGCTGCGGGGGGTTTGCTGGTATGATGCTGGAAGGGGGAACCGGGCGGCTGCTGTTTTTTTGCGGATTTGCGGAGGTACGAAATGAGCGGTTTTGCGGGTATGTGGAAGTCGGTTCTTTTGGGTGCGGTCGGGGTCTTTGCGGCTGGGGCTCAGTGCTTTGGATTGAGCATTTCGGCGGGGCCTTATCTTCAGAATCCGTGTGAGGATTCGATGACGGTGATGTGGATTACGGACGTCAGGTGCTTGAGCTGGGTGGAGTACGGGACGGGGGAGAGTCTGGACCAGAAGGCGTATCATGTGGAGCACGGGCTGATCGATGCGGATCGGACGATTCACCGGATCGCGATCGAAGGTCTGGAGGCCGGCAGGGAGTACAGGTATCGAGTATGCTCGCGGGAGATACTGAAGTTCGAGCCGTATAAGGTTACTTACGGGGAGACGATGGAGGGGGAGGTGCACAGTTTTCGCACGCTGTCGCGTGAGAAGGAGAGTATCTCTTTTGTCGTGCTGAATGACATTCACCAGCGGGACGATATTCTGCGGACGCTGATGGAGAAGCGGGCGGGGCATGGGTATGAGCTTGTATTTCTGAATGGGGATATACTGGGGCACATCGAGGATGAGGCGCAGGTTGTGAGGCACGTGCTGCGGCCTTGTTCGGAGGTGTTCGCCAGGAACGTGCCGTTTGTTTATGTGCGCGGGAATCATGAGGCGCGTGGTAAGTTTGCGCGGATGCTTGGTGAGTATCTTGGGCTGCCGGGCGGGAAGTATTATTATTCGTTCGATCATGGGCCGGTGCATTTTGTGGTGATGGACGGAGGCGAGGACAAGAACGACGGCAGTCCGGAGTACAGCGGGCTTGCGGCGTTCGACGGGTATCGGGAGGCGCAGAGGGTTTGGCTTGAGAAGGAGATACGGACGGAGGCGTTCAGGAAGGCGGCGTTTCGTGTGGTGATCGTGCATATGCCGCCGGGTGAGTCGGCGAGATGGCATGGGCCTACGGATATGTATAACAAGTGGCGACCGCTGTTCAACGCGGGCGGGGTGGACCTGATGCTATCGGGGCACCTGCACAGGTTTATGATCATGGATCCGGAGGCGGGTGTTCGCGAGTATCCGATGATAATCGGCGGCGCGCCGAGTGAGGGGCAGGCGACGGTTATTCGGGTGGATGCGACGAGCGACAGGCTTGAGGTTACGGCGACACTGGACAACGGGAAGACGGCAGGGACGTATCGTGTACAGCGGCGGGGCGCGGCGAAATAGGCGGTTTTGGAATCTGAGGGAGGCGGAATTATGGATCGACGGGCTTTTTTGAGGACATCGGCGGGGTTTTCGGCGGTGTGGGCCGGGGGAGGGTGTTGGGCGGTGCAGCGTCGGGAAGGGGCGAAGCGGCGGTACTCGTTTCGTCGGTATCGGCGTGGGGAGACGGTGGGCGAGGTGATGTGCGTTACACCGGATGACGGGTTTTACTTGCAGACTTTCTATGATGTGTGTCCGTTCAGTCCGTCGGGACGATTGCTGGCGGTTACTCGTTTTCCGTTTCAGGATCGGCAGCCGGAGGTGGGGGAGACGGCGGATGTTTGCGTAATCGACCTTGAGGCGGAGACGATTGAGACGGTTTATTCGACGAAGGGGTGGGGGTTTCAGTTGGGGGCGAATCTGAACTGGGGTCGGACGGACCGGCATCTTTATACGAACGATATTGTGGGGGGGCAGGCGGTTTGCGTTCGGTTGGACCTCGAGACGGGTGAGGCTAAGGCGTTTTGCGGGCCGATGTATCATCTGGCGCCGGACGAGTCGGCGGCGGTGGGGTTTCCGCTGGACCTGATCAACGCCACCCAGCAGGGTTACGGCGTTCCGGTGGACTGGCGGAATCTTTCTGCCCTGGCCGAAACAGTCTCGGGTGATGAGGGCATCTGGAAGACGGACCTGAAGAAGAATCGCAAGCGCCTGCTGGTGAGTATCGCCGAGTTGTACGATCGGGCCGAGGATAAGGACCTCATCGGCGACGCACGCTTTTTTATGTTCCACACGAAGTACAATCCTCAGGGGACGCGGATATCTCAGGTGTTTCGTGGCTGGGCGGCCGCGGAGAAAAAATACAAGCCCATGCTGTACACGTTCAATCCCGAGGGCGGCGATATCCGGCTTGCATTGCCGCATCGCGTCTGGGCCCCGGGCGGGCACCATCCGAACTGGCACCCGGACGGCGAGCACATCATCATGAATCTCAAGCCAGACGGCGGGACGATGCGATTCTGCCGGTTTCGTTATGACGGGGGCGATTTTACCGTCATCAGCGACAAGCACCTCGGCAGCGGACACCCGAGCGTTACGCCCGACGGCAGGTATCTTGTCACCGACGCTTATCCGGGCGAGAAGGTCGTGCCGGAGAACCGCGAAGTGCCGATACGGCTTTTGGATACGGTTAGCGATGAGGTGGCGGTGATCTGTGATATCTATACTTTGGGGCGCAAGGAGGACATCGGCAAGGGGACTCTGCGGCTGGATCCTCATCCGGCATGGAGCCGCGATTACAGGAAGGTGTGCTTCAACGGTGCGCCGGAGGGCAGGCGTCAGGTTTTCACGGCGGATCTGTCGGGGGTTCTTTAGCGGCGGCAGTTTCAGAGGGGCAGGCCGGTCTCTTCGAGGATGAATTTGACGACGCTGTCATCGGTGTTTGGACCGATGACTCGGTGGGCGTGCCGTTTTATTTCGTCGGTGGCGTTTGCGACGGCTACGGCGCGAGCGGCGGTTTTGAACATTTTGACGTCGTTGAGGTTGTCGCCGAATACGGTTACGTTGTCGAGGCGGAAGCCTGTGATGGCGGCGAGTTCTCTTACGGCGATGGACTTGCAGGCGGTTCTGTCGTGTATGGTGAGCCACCACCAGCCGGGTGAGTACGGGTTTTCGAAGAAGAAGTTTTCGAGTTTGCCGTGGAAATCGTTTTGTAGCGTTTGGGCGAGACCGTGGACGTCATCATGGCGGCCCATTACGTTCATGGAGATGACTTTTTCGGCGAAGGCCTGCGTTATGTCGGGGATTTGGCGGAGGCGTCGGTCGGAGTTCAACATGCGGTCGTCGTAGTACCATTGCATTGCGCCGTTGATGATTTCCTGGAAGTAGAGGCAGGCGTGCGGGCCGTTGGTGGTTGAGACGAACGGCAGGAGATTGTGGTCGGCGATGCATCGGAAGACGTCGGAGGCGGTTTCGCGGGGTATGCTGTTTACGACGAGGTGGGCGCCGGTATTGTAGTCGGTGATGAAGGCTCCGTTGATTGCGATGACTGGCAGGCGCAAGGGCAGGTCGCCGAGGATGGGGCGGAGCGAATTGATGCTTCGGGCGCTGGCGATGGTGAAGTTGACTCCGTCATTGATGAGTCTTGCGAGGGCGCGGCGGGCGTAGGGCGAGAGAGCGGCGTCATCGCGCAGCAGCGTGCCGTCGAGGTCGGAGATGTAGAGCCGCGTGTGGTTGGTACGGTTCACCGCCGATATTACTCCTGGGGCAGGCGGGCGAGGTCGACTTCGGAGCCGGCGATCATGAGGATGTCGCCTGCATTTATTTCGGTGTTGGGCATTGGGACATTGATGATGTTTTCACCGGTTTTTGCGGCGGTCTCAGCGCGGCGGATTGAGATGAGGTTTACGTTGTATTTTTGTCGGAGCTGGAGGTCCATAACGGTTTTACCATCGAAGGAGGCTGGTGCGGTGATGCGTGCGAGGCTGTATCCGGGTGCGAAGTCGATTTTTTCGTGTACATGGGGTGCGATAAGCTTAAACGCCCACCTTTGGGCGGTTTCGACTTCGGGGTAGACGATGTCCGTTGCGCCGACGGCGGAGAATACCTCGCCGGCGGTGAGGCTTGGTGCACGTGCGACGATCTGGCGGACTCCGAGCGTTTTGAGGTGGACGACGGTTAGGATTGCGCTTTCGAAGGCTTCGCTTCCTTCGCCCATTCCTATGATTGCCGCGTCGACGCGTTCGACGCCCTGGATGCGCATGGCGTCGAGGTCGCGGCTGTCGAGGCGGACTGCGTGGCTTACCTGATCGCGCATTTCGTCGACGACCTGACGGTCGCGATCGATGGCGATGACCTCGGCACCGCTCATGGACAGCGCGACGGCGAGTTTTCGTCCGAACCGGCCCAATCCAATGACAGCAAATCGTCTCATTTCAGAATTCCTTTTTTGTCGTCATACCGCAAGTGCTCGCCCTTCGGGGCAAGACGCAGCAGAAGTCAAGCATCTATCCTACGATAACCGGTTCGCTGGGGTACTCGTAAACTCCCGGTTTAAGATTGAATGTAATTGCGGCCAAGAGGGTGAGCGGGCCCAACCTTCCAATCAGCATGGCCGCGATAATAATGAGTTTGCCGGCGGTTGTCAAAGAGCCGGTGACGCCGGTGCTGAGTCCGACGGTTCCCAGGGCGGAGGAGGCCTCAAACATGATATCGACCAGACCGAAACCACTGTTTCGTTCGGTCATATAGAGCAGGAGGGTGGAGCCGAGCAGGACGGCGACGAACAGCATCGTTACGGTGATTGCTCGTCCGGCGACGGCGGGGCTTAGCCTGCGTCTGAAGACCTCAACCTGGGGGCGGCGGCGCAGGGTGGCGTAGACGATCATGATCAGCACGGTGAGGGTGGCGGTTTTGATTCCTCCGGCGGAGGAGCCCGGCGAGCCGCCCACGAACATCAATGCCATAAGGAGCAGTTTGGCGGCATCGGAGAGTCTTGCGATATCGACGGTGTTGAAACCGGCTGTGCGCGCGGTTATGGACTGAAAGAGGGCGATTTTGAAGCGACTGTCGTGGTCTGGTTTTGGCGAATAGTGTTCGAGGGTCATGATTGCCAGTGCGCCGGCGATTATGAGGATGAAGCTCATTGACAGGACTATTTTGGTTTGGAGGCGGACTCGGACGGGCGGGCTGGTGAAGAGTTCTTCGGTTTGTATTCTCTTGCGGAAGAAGCGTTTAGTGCGGTCCCAGAATACCTGCACGAGATTGTAAAGCACACCGAATCCGAGGCCGCCGAGTATAATGAGGGGCGCAATGACGGTGTAGACGCCGAGGCTGTCACGGTAGCGGATGAGGCTGGTGTCGAAGAGGCTGAAGCCGGCGTTGCAGAAAGCACTGATCGAATGGAATATGCTCTGGAACCAGAGGTCGGGTCCGGATTGGACGGCACCGGGGACGTCGTCCCACATGCTGAGCAGGCTAACGGCGCCCAGGGCTTCCACGAAGATGGTGAAGGTGAAGATGAAGGCGATCATCTGAGAGATTCGTCCGAGGGTCTGGGAACTGAGGAGATCGCGCATGGCGACGGCTTCGCGGACGGAGAGCGCCTGGCCGAGCAGCAGCGCGATGACAGCGCCGAAGATTACGATTCCGAGGCCGCCGAGCTGGATGAGGCCGAGGATGACGATCTGCCCCATCATGGTGAAGTCGGCGCCGGTGTCGTGCACGACGAGGCCTGTCACGCAAGTGGCGCTGGTGCTTGTGAAGAGTGCGTCTACAAAACTCATGTGCGGGAGGTTGTGGGAACGGGGCAGCATGAGCATTCCGGTGCCGGTGAGGATGAGGATGACGAAGACGGAGATGAGGGCAAACGTTGCATTGCTTCCTGATGCGGCGAACTGGACGCAGTTTCGGCAGGTTTTAGTGATTACCTGCACGACGAGGTAGATGCCGAGGGCTCCCATGATTGCCGCGGGCGGTTCAATGAACCAGCGTTCTGCGCCGAAGACGAATACCATCAGCGCCAGCAGCAGCGGTATTTCGAACCAATTGGCGAAGAAAAACTCTTTTTTGGAGCGGCTGTTTACAAAGCGGACGACTTTTTCGAAGAGGAACAACAGGAATGCGGCTATTTGGATGATGTGGAGGGTGCGCACGGCGAAGAACTTGACCTCTTCGAAGCCGTACAGGAGGACGAATGTTGCCGCCGTAGTGACAGCGGTCAGCAGCGTTAAACCGACGATAAAGCGCTCAACTCTGCGACTTTCGTAAGCGATTTTCATATAACGTTCTTCTCTTGCCGTGTTTAAGGATCGGCCGGGCCGGATTGGCGTCGACCCGGTGATCTGCATCGTCATATTTCGACCGATAAAGAGGCAGGCCGTGGCAATATTTCCGCCGGCGCCCTCAAAAAGGCTTCGAGATACCGTCTACAACCGATCCTCATATTTTAACGCGAACGGTCTAAATGGCCAGAACTTTACAGCGGGCGGGGGTTTTTGTGCGGCAGGTGCAGGTATTTGAGCAAAAGTCGGCTAATTGTCCGCACTTTACTACGGCTTTGCGTGTATGAATTGCCTTGCCGGGGGTGAAATAAAAGCCGACAGAATTAGAAGTTGGCTTGACACGTGTTGTTGGGGGGGTGATAATAGCTGGTTTGTCTTTGGCACGTAACTTGTTGTTGTTATGAATTTTACGAGAGGAAAAGCACATGAAGTCGTTATTAATTGCAGCACTGAGCGTTGTGTTCTGTGCGACAGCGATTTTTGGTATGGGGAAGAAGGACGCGAGCACACAGGAATCGGAGAAGGCGCTGCAGTCGGTCAAGCCGGCGGCCAAGCCGGCGAGTAAACCGGTGGAGGCGTCTGTTCAGCAGCCTGTCAGCAAGCCCGTTGGCGGTCCGGCTGCGCGTCCGGCGGCGCCGGCGGTCGGGTCGGCGGCACAGGACGGTAATAAGGTTGTTGCAACGATCAACGGCAAGGCACTCAAGAACAGCGTGGTTGAAGAGCGTCTTAACGACGCGATGAAGATGCAGTTGGGTGCGATGGGCGCTGGGGTGGCGAATCTGCCGCCGGAGACGATTCAGAGTCTTCGCGACCGGATGCGTAAAGATGTGATCGACGGTCTGGTCCTGGAGCAACTGGTGGACGAGAAGCTCAAGACAGAAAAAGTGGAGGTGGGTGAAAAGGACGTTGACGGACGTATCAATGAGATCATGGCTCAGAACTCCATCACGCTGGAGACCATTCAGGAAGAGCTGTCCAAGAACGGCGTGACGATGGAGGCATTTCGGGGCCAGCTCAAGCGGAATCTTGGAATTGAGAAACTGCTGGACGCCCAGATGACGGCCGCGGGCGAGTCGACATCGCCGACCGATGAAGAGGTCAAGCAGTTTTACGATGAGAATGTCGACCGTTTCGGCAATCCGGAGCAGGTTCGCGCCAGTCATATCCTGATCAAGACCGAAAACATGGACGAGGCGGGCAAGGCGGAGGCGAAGAAGAAGGCCGAGGAAATCCTTGCCAAGGCTCGGGCGGGTGAAGATTTTGCACATCTGGCCATGGAACACAGCGAGGATTTGGGGTCGAAGGCCAAGGGCGGGGAATACGTATTTGCGCGGGGGCGAATGGTGAAGCCATTTGAAGATACGGCTTTTTCGCTGGAAGTGGGTCAGATAAGCGACCTGGTTGAGACTCAGTACGGTTACCATATAATCAAGCTTTCTGAGAAGATTCCGGCCAAGACGGAGAGTTTTGATGATGTTAAGGACCGCATCAAGCTGGAGTTAACAAATCAAAAGAAGGGTCGGTTCTGGATGACGCTTCGGGAGCAATTGAAGAACGAGGCGAAGATTGAGTGGTCGGCGGAAGAGAAGGCCCGGATGGACAAGGCGGCGGACAGGGCGGTGATCAGGCCTCAGCCGCAACCGCAGCCGAAGTAAGGATTTACGTACCGCAGGAATAAGCCGCCGCAGGACATGCCGCCTGCGGCGGTTTTTTTATGCGAGCAGTCGGCTTTTGACTTTGGGGCGGTTGGTGAGTATACTATGCAGATTCTCGCGTATGAGGTTGGAAAACGGGGGTTCTTTGCTTTGGATGGTGCAATGAAGACATTGGCGGCTCTGGTTATATTTTTTGCGGGTGCGGCGACAGTTTTTGGCGAGACGGCGGAGCTGGAATACTATGCTATTCTGGTTGACGGCAAGAAGATCGGGCACGTGGTTCAGACACGTTCGGTTGGCGAGGGGGTTGTCACCACGACCGAGGACATGACGATGTCGCTTGCGCGGGGGGCAGTGTCGCTGACGGTTCAGACGGTTGAGAAGAGCATCGAGACGACAGGGGGCAGGCCGCTGGGTTTCGAGGTTGAGCAGAATATCAGCGGGATGGGTCAGAAGACGACGGGCAAGGTTGTCGACGGGCGTGCAGAGGTGGTGATGGAGGCGATGGGGACAACGCAGAAGCGGACGATCGATTGGCCGGAGGGGGCGGTGATGTCGGAGGGGCTGCGGCTGCTGCAAAAGGAGAAGGGGCTCAAGGAGGGGACGAAGTACGAGGCGATGGTTTTCAGTCCGTCTATTCTGGTGGGGATGAAGGCGGCGGTTGAGGTGGGGGGAACGTCGGACGTGGACCTGTTCGGGCGAGTGCTGAAACTGGCGAAGGTGCAGGTTACGATGCAGATGCCGACGGGGGCGATGACGAGCACGAGCTATGTGAACGATTCTTTTCGTGCGATGAAGACGCAGGTGCCGACGATGGGGATGAACATGGAGATCGTCGCGTGCGACAAGCAGTTTGCGATGAGCGACAACGACGTGGTGGATTTTCTGGATAAGCTGTTGGTGGACAGTCCGACGGAACTGAAGGACGTTCGGTCGAAGAAGTGGGCGCAGTATACGCTTGTTCCGGCGAACGGCGCGAAGCTTAGCATTTCGTCGGATGACAGTCAGGTCGTGAAGGGTTCAAACGGCAAGGTTGTGCTGGAGGTTTCGCCGGTGTCGGCGGGCTCTGGTGTTGCGTTTCCTTACAGCGGGAGCGATGCGAAGGTTCTGGAGGCGATGCGGCCGACGCAGTATCTCGAGAGCGACAACGCGAAGGTGGCGGAGCTTGCGCGGGCGGCGGTCGGAGACAGCAAGGATGCGGCGGAGGCGGTTCGGAAGATCGAGTCATTCGTTGCGGGTTACATCAGCAGCAAGGATCTTTCGGTGGGGTACGCGTCAGCGGCGGAGGTGGCGGTGAGCAGGCAGGGAGACTGCACGGAGCACGCGGTATTGGCGGCGGCGATGTGCCGAGCGGTGGGGATTCCGGCGCGGGTGGCGTTCGGGCTGGTGTACGTGGAAGAGCTTCTGGGGCGCAAGAACGTGTTTGGGGGGCACGCGTGGACGCAGGCATACGTGGGCGACAAATGGGTGAGTCTTGATGCGACTCGGGCACCCAACGGATACGGGGTTGGGCATATTCTGCTGGCTACCGGCAACGGTGATCCGGCGGACTTCTTTTCGATGGTGAATACGCTTGGCTACTTCAAAATCGAGAAGGTTGTTTTGAAGTAGGCCGGGCGGCTGCGGCAAGTGCATTTCGGGAGGGGGGCGACCTCGCGCGTCGGGAGCAAGGCATGCCCTGGCTTTAAACACGGGCAGGATGCCCCTGTGCGGTTTTCTTCTTGACTCATTCGATCAGGAAAGCTATACTTGTTTGGGCTGTTGGCCGGAACGGAGTTGTTGTTTGCGGTAAGGAGTCTGAAGCATGTCAGATTTTCAGCATCGAATGCAGATTGAGCTGCCTTCGCCCTCGAAGCTTTTCACTCCCGGGGTAATAGTCTCACTGGCACTGTTAGTCATCGGTTTTGCGCTGGTTCATTACGCGGAGGCGTTTTCGATGAAGTACCTTGCGTTAAGCGCGCCGGGTATTCTGACAGGCAAGGTTTGGCAACTGGCAACTTATCCGTTCGTGGAGGGTTGGCCGTGGAATCTTGTGTTCGGGCTCTGGGTGATTCTGTTTGCGGGCAGCGCGGTTGAGCGACAGTGGGGCACACGGGGGTATGCGGCTTTGTGGCTGGTGGTGAGCGTGATTAGCGGGGTGGTCTGGGTGCTGGTTTCGATGGCGTTGGGGCGTGCATACATCGGGGGGGGAGTCAGCGTGTGCTGCTACGGGCTGATTGCGGTGTTCGGGATAATGTACAAGGGGGTGCGGTTTTTTGCGTGGTTTTTTACAGTGGAGGGTCAGCATATAGCGCTGATTCTGATCGGGGTGGGTCTGGTGTTGAGTATTCCGCAGCCGGTCACGGTGGTCTGGGTTGGAGGGGCACTTGTGGCTTATATTTATGTGAAGGTTCGCTGGATGGCGAGTCGGCCTCGGAGCGGCGGCGGGGGCAAGCGCATGGGCGGCGGGGGCGGATTTGTGGATATTGACTGATGAAGCCTGAGGCACATCGGGAGGCGAGGGAGCGTGCGGAGGAGATGCGGGAGGGTTTGCGCCGTTGTCGGCTTTGTCCGCGGGAGTGCGGGGCGGATCGGGTTGCGGGAGAGCGGGGGTTTTGCGGGCTGGGCGCCGAGGCGCGGTGCTTTCGCGAGGTGCTGCATTTCGGGGAGGAGCGGGAACTGGTGCCGTCGCACCAGGTGTATTTTGCGGGTTGCAATTTGCGGTGCGAGTACTGCACGGTCGCGGAGTGGAACGAATCGCCGGAGGATGGCGAGGGCTTGTCGACGCAGGAAGTGCTGGCGGCGATCGGGCGGCGGCGGTCGGCTGGGGCGCGGACGCTGAATATTCTTGGGGGTGAGCCGGCGGTTAGCGCGGCGGGGATATTACGGCTGCTGGCGGCGGTTGAATGCGGGGTTTCGGTGGTGTGGAATTCGAACATGTACTACAATCCGGTGGTGGACAGGGCGCTGCGGGGACTGGTGGACGTGTTCTTAGCAGATATTAAGTGTTATGGGCAGGAGTGCTGCGAGCGGCTGTTAGGGGTGGGGGATTATAATGAGACGGTGCGGCGGAATATTGAGTCGGCGGCGGAGCATGCGGACGTGATTGTGCGCGTGATCGTGCTGCCGGGGCATCTGGATTGCTGCGTGGCGCCGACGATGCAGTGGATTGCGGAGAAGATGGAGGGGGTGAAGGTGAGTCTTCGAGGTGATTATATTCCGCCGGCGGAGGGGGTGTATGCGCCGCGGGAGTATGTGGGAAGGGGTGAGATGGCAACTGTGCGTCGGATGGCGGCGGATCTGGGGCTGAAGGTGGTGCAGTAAGGATAGAGAGTTTCTCGCGGGCAAGATGCCGGCGACACGAAGTGGTGATATGGAAAAGAAGGTTTACAAGCGGAAGGCGGGGGAGTTCGAGATTCGGATACTGCCGGACGGGCGGGTGGTGATGCTTGCGCCGGACGAGGCTCTTATGGATGTTGCGCGAGCGGTCGAGGGGCAGGACAGCGAAGTCGAGACAACGGAGAAAGGAAAAGATGGCAGAGCAAGAGATGCAAACGGGACAGGCGGCGGCGAGGAAACAGAGCGAGCTTGAGGTATTGGTTCGGGCGAGGTATCCTCTGATATATGTTGTTACGTGGGAGGAGCAGCGGCTGCTGAGGCTGGTGGGTGATATTGCGTCGCGGCTGAACAAGAAGCTGTTCGAGTGGTCGATAACAACGGGTCTGGTGCCGGGGGGGACTTCGATTCAATCGCAGAAGCAGCGTGATACGGCGAGCCAGGATCCGCTGGTTGCGCTTGACAGCGTGATCGAGAGCGTTGAGCCGGCGCTGTACGTGTTCAAGGATTTTCATCCGTTTATGCGGGGGCAGAACATGTCTGTAGTGCGGCGTCTGCGTGAGATTGCCGCGTCGATGAAGAACACTTACAAGACGATCATCATGGCGAGTCCGATGTTCGAGATGCCGCCGGAGTTGGAGAAGGATCTAACGGTGGTGGATTTTGACCTGCCGGGAGAGCGTGAGCTGGGTACGCTGTTGGGGCGTGTGATCGAGGAAGTGAAGGGCAATCCGAAGCTGAACGTGCAGACGGATGCGCGGACTCGGGAGCAGATTATTCACGCACTTCTGGGGCTGACTTTGGCGGAGGCGGAGAACGTTTTGGCCAAGACGTTGGTGCGTAACAGGCGATTGGGGGGGGACAGCGTGGAGGTGATTCACGAGGAGAAGAAGCAGATCATTCGCAAGAGCGGTCTGCTGGAGTATTACGACGCGGAGGAGGATATCGACGGGGTTGGCGGGCTTGATGCCCTGAAAAACTGGCTGCTGCGGCGGGCGGTTGCGTTTACGGACGAGGCGCGGGCGTTTGGGCTGCCGGCGCCCAAGGGGGTGCTGTTATTAGGGGTGCAGGGGTGCGGCAAGAGTCTGATGGCCAAGGCGATCAGTACGGCGTGGCAGTTGCCGCTGCTGCGGTTCGACGTGGGTCGCGTGTTCGGGTCGTTAGTGGGTTCTTCGGAGCACAATATCCGTCGGGCGATACAGGTGGCGGAGTCGGTTGCGCCGGTTGTCCTGTGGCTGGACGAGATCGACAAGGCTTTTCGGGGTTCTCGCAGCAGCGGTGGGAACACTGACGGGGGTACTTCGGCGAGGGTGTTCGGGACGTTTTTGACGTGGCTGTCGGAGAAGACCAAGCCGGTGTTTGTGGTGTCGACGGCGAACGACGTGAGCGCGCTTCCGCCGGAGCTTCTGCGGAAGGGTCGGTTCGATGAGATATTCTTCGTGGATCTGCCGTCGGCGAAGGAGCGGAAGGATATCTTCCGGGTTCATCTGAGCCGGCGGAATCTCGATCCGGGGCAGTTTGACCTGGATGTTCTTGCGGCGAAGTCGTCGGGGTACAGCGGTGCGGAGATCGAAGAGGCGGTGGTGAGTTCGCTGTTCGACGTGTTTTATGAGAAGCGTCAGATGACGACGGAGTCGTTGGTGCGGGGGATCGGTCAGACGGTTCCCCTCAGCAAGACGATGAGCGAGGACATGGAGGGCTTGCGTGATTGGGCGAAAGGTCGTGCGCGACCCGCGACGAGTGCCGAGTTGGCGGCGGAGGAAGGCGCGGGCAGCCGGAAACTGGAACTGTAAACGCGTGCATATTTGAAAGGGGAAGCCATGAGCACGGTGCTTATTTTGACGCCGGTGATTATCGGGAGCTGGCCGACGATTACGGCGGCGGTTGTAGGTGCTGCGGCGGCGCTGGGTTTGGCGGTGAAGGAATCGGTTCAGGAGTCGATGGTCGAGAACGCCGCGGCGGTGGAGCAGGAGGTCGAGGTGGAATTGTCCGAGAGCCAGGTGCTTGCGCAGAGCATGGCTACGGGCAAGGAGATCGTGCTGATGCGGGACAACCTGGAGATTCGGGTGAGCCGGGATGCGCGGGGGCGATGCGTGGTGTGCGCCAAGGGCAAGGGGTACAGCAAGGCGGAGCTGAAGGAGAAGGCGGAGGAGTTCACGCAGAAGCTGACACAGTGCTACACTTACAACCGCGTAATGACGGAGCTGAAGTCCAAGAGCTTTCAGGTGGTCAACGAAGAGGTGATGGACGACGAGAGCGTGAGAATCAACGTGAGGCGATGGGTGGATTGAGATGGCACAGCACGAAGTTGAAATAGTGATCAGCAAGACTGGTGAAGTGAAGGTGCACGTCAAAGGCGCCAAGGGCAAGGCGTGTCTTGAGTATGCACAATGGCTGGCGGATTCGATCGGCAAGGTGAAGGACCAGAAACTGACCAGCGAGTATTATGAGCCCGAGCAGAAGGCGCGGATCGACCTGAAGCAGGAACTCAGGCAGGACGGCTGAACGGCATTATGCAGTGTCGGCGGTGTCAATTCGAGAATATGCCGGGTCAGAGGACTTGCTTTCAGTGCGGTTCGGTGCTGATCGCGGAACCGACGGTCGCAACGGTCGATCCGCCGCGTATGGCCGGGTGGAAGCGGCCTGTGCGGTTGTTCGGGCGACTGGTTCGGGCGACGCGGGTCGTTCGCGGGCCGACGATAAGCGATCGAGCGGCGGAACGGCTGCGGGTTCTTTTTCGGGCGGGCCTGATTGCAGTTATCCTGTCGGCGATACCGGGGCTGGCACACGCGGTGCAAAGGCGTTTTCGGTCGGCGGCATTGTACGTGGCGCTTTGGGGGTTGTTTGTTTTCGGGCTGCTTTTCTTTTATGGTGGTTTTCTGGGCATGGCGTTTCTGGGGCTGGCAATTGCGAGCCATGCATGGATTGCGATACACGCGGGTCTGCTGCAGGAGGTTTCGGCTTTGCGTTACCGTCTGTTGGCGATGGGTGTGGTCGCGCTGTGCGTCGTTTTTCTTTATCGAGGCGCGGGTCGGCTGATCCTGGGGGATATCATGGGGGGACGTGTAACTCAGGCGGTGGAGTTTCATGGGGTTCGTACGGGCGATTACGTGCTGGCACGTCGGAGTCTTGCGAGTCGGCGGGAGCATTTGACGCGGGGGTCGCTTGTCCTGGCGCCGATGAGCAGCGTGCGGGGGCGTTTCGTGCGGCGCGTCGAGCACGTACTGGTTGCACAGATCATAGCCCTGGGGGGGGAGACGCTCAGCGTTGAACAGGTTGAGAGCGGTCAGATGCGTTTTGTGATCGACGGTGAACCGTTGGAAAGGGACAGATATCCGGTGCCCGGCTGGTTGACCAGACGTGATTTATCGATTATAATTCCGGAAGGTCATTGTTTTTTGAGCACGGCGTATGAGGCGCGGGGCTATTACGGCGCGGAGAACGTAGCGAGTATCTGTGTGGTGTTGATGGGCGATATCAGGGCGAAGGCGTTTGTTCGGTGGTCGCCGGTTTGGCGCAGGGGATTTATCAGAGAGGTTGAATGAACCGGTTTTCGAGTCTTGAGTTTGACGACGGTGATCGAAGTTCGAAGACGGCCAGTCGCGGCGAACCCATCAGGGACGCAGCGTACTTCTATCGTCAGGCGATTTTGGCGTGGCTTGGAGGGGATTGGGAGCTTGGGCTGCGGAACTATTCGCGGTCGGTGGAGCAGAACCGTGCGCTGTTCGAGGCGTGGTCGGGGCAGGTGATGATGCTTATCGAACTGGGGGAGTATCCGGAAGCTCAGGTCTGGGCCGACAAGGCGCTGGAGATGTTTCCGGAGCACCCGGAACTTCTTGCGGAGAAAGCAATTGCCTGTGTGCGAGACGAGAAGCTGGACAAGGCGATGGCTTATTCGGACAACGCGGTGTCCAAGGAGCGGCTTACGCCTCGGGTGTGGCTGGGGCGGGCGGAGGTTCTGATGAAGCGGAAGAACCGTCTTTCGGAGGAGTGCATTCACAAGGCTGTTGTGTTGGCGGGCGGTTCGGCGGACATTGTATGCCTTGAGGCGGGGCGGGTGCTGAGCCGCGGAGGGCGATATTCCAGTGCGCTGGAATTTCTGGAGCGCGGCGTGAAGGACTATTCGAAGTCGGCTCTGGCCTGGTTCGAGTTGGGGCGATGCCAGTCGCGGTTGGGTTTTTCGCAGGCGAAGGCAAGCTTGCAGCAGGCGCTGTATCTTCGACCGGACTGGGCGTGTGTGCAGAGGGAATTGGCGAAAGCGGGTCGCGGGCCGGCAGGACGGCTCTGGAGACGCTTCAGGGGAAGGTGATCATGGCGACGACAGTTGAGGTTCAGCGGATTTTGTCACTTGCGCGGCGGTGCGACGCGTCGGATATCCATATCGTGGCGGGGCTGCCGCCGCTGTTTCGCATCAACGGGGAGATTATTCTTGCCGATTCGCCGCCGCTGAATCGGGAGGACACGAAGCGGCTTTGCTACAGTTTGCTCAACGATGAGCAGCAGAAGGTATTCGAGCGTGACTGGCAGGTTTGCTGCAGTGTCTGGGACGAGAAGTTCGGGCGGTTTCGGGTGTCGATTTATTACCGTACGAACAATCCTGAGATGGCTCTTCGTCCGGTGACGGACCATATCAAGAACTGCGAGGAGCTTCATCTGCCGGTGCAGATCGAGGACCTGACGCGGCTGTCGGCGGGGCTGGTTCTTGTGACCGGGCCGACGGGCAGCGGCAAGACCACAACAATGAATTACATGATCGACGTTATCAACAGCGAGCGGCGATGCAAGATAATCACGATCGAGGACCCGGTGGAGTTCGTTCATCCGCAGAAGAAGGCGGTGATCGTGCAGCAGGAACTGTACACGGACGTGAAGACCTTTGCGGCGGCGCTTATACACGTGCTGCGGCAGGATCCTGACGTGATCTGCGTTGGGGAGATGCGCGACCTGGACACGACGGCGACGGCACTTATGGCGGCGGAGACGGGGCACCTTGTAATCGCGACCTGCCACACGCCGAACACGTTTCAGACGATCGAGCGTATCGTGTCAATCTTTCCGGATTCACAGCAGCCGCAGGTTGTTACGCAACTGGCGAATTCGCTGAAGGGGGTGGTGGCGCAGCGTCTGGTTCCGACGGCGGACAAGAAGCGGCGGGTATTGGCGACGGAGCTGCTGTTGATGAATGCACCTGCGCGGCGGCATATACGGGAGAACGAGTTTCACCAGTTGATCAACGTGATACAGGTTGGGCGGCGGCAAGGTATGCATTTGATGGACGACTGTCTGTTCGATCTGTATCAGGCGGGCGAGATTACTTATGAGGCGGCTTTGACCAACTCCAACGATCCGAACCAGATGAAGCAGCGGATGCATGAGGAGTCGCCGTCGTTGGGACGGGAGAACGACGTCTGGTGAGGGGCTGGGGGAGACGGCGGCTATTCGCCGAAGGCGTGTTTGCCTATCAACTTTACGAAGCGGCACGGGCAGACGATTCTGGTGCGGTGTTCGTCGGCGGTTTTTTCGTATACCATCAGGTCCTGGGAGAATTCTTCTCCGACGGGGGCTACGAGTATGGCGTCGTCGGCCATTTGATCGAGGAGGGTCTGGGGGATCTGCGGGAGGGCAGCGGTGACTATGATGCGGTCGAAGCGGCGGTGTTCGGGCCAGCCTTTGCTGCCGTCGCCGACGAAGTATTCGACGTTGTCAATGTCGAGTCGGCCGAGGACGGCTTGTGCGCTTTCGGTCAGGGGGCCGAGGCGTTCGATGGTGTAGACACGGCGGGCGAGCCGGGCAAGTATGGCGGTCTGGTATCCGCAGCCGGTGCCTAACTCCAGGACTTGAGAGTCGGGGGCGATTTCGAGGGCCTCAGTCATGAGGGCAACGATGTACGGCTGGGAGATGGTTTGACCCATGCCGATTGGCAGCGGACGGTCGGAGTACGCTTCGGGAGCATAGGCTACGGCTACGAATTCTTCCCGCGGCAGGTCGGCCATTACGGCGAGCACACGCTCATCGGCAATGCCTCGGTCCCGGAGCTGTATGCGGACCATTGCGGCGCGTTCCATTGCGAATCTGGCTTGTTCGTCAAGTGTCACCATCTGTTTATAATCGTCCGGAAAACAGAGTTTTGCAACTCAATTCTGTATCGAGGCGCTTGGGGAAATTGGTTGACTGGGACATGGGGCGGGTGATAATGCCGGCATGAATGATCGGACGAGAGAACTTATGCGTGCGGATAAAGATTATGTCTGGCATCCTTTTACCCAGATGGCCGGATGGCTGGCGTCTGAGCCGGTGATGATCGAGTCGGGGGATGGTTTTTATCTGGTCGACACGGAGGGGCGGCGTTATATCGACGGGGTAAGTTCTCTTTGGTGCAACGTCCACGGGCACAGGGTGGCGCACATTGATGCGGCGATTCGGGGGCAGCTTGAGAAGATCGCTCACAGCACTCTTTTAGGGCTGGGTCAGGCGCGTTCGGCGGAGCTTGCTGAGATGCTGGTGCAGGCGGCGCCGGAGGGGTTGACGAAGGTTTTTTACTCGGACAGCGGCGCGACTGCGGTGGAGATTGCACTAAAGATGGCGTATCAGTACCATCGCAATACGGGTCGGGCGAGACGTCAGAAGTTTGTGGCGCTGGAGGCTTCTTACCACGGGGATACTATCGGGTCGGTCAGTGTTGGCGGCATAAGCCTGTTTCACGGGATATTCCGGTCGCTGCTGTTTGAGACGTTTTTTGTGCCGGGCCCGCATCCGTACCGGTTCGAGGGTACGGAGGGGGAGTGTCTGGCTCACAGCCTGGAGAAACTGGAGCAGGTACTGAAGTCGCATGCCGAGGAGATCGCGGGCGTGATTGTGGAGCCGTTGGTGCAGGGGGCTTGCGGAATAATTGTGCATCCTCGGGGCTTTTTGGAGGGCGTTCGCGAGCTGACGCGGAAGTACGACACGCTGCTGATCGCCGACGAGGTGGCGACGGGGTTCGGGCGGACTGGGAAGATGTTCGCGTGCGAGCACGAGGGGGTAAGGCCCGACCTTATGTGCCTGGCTAAGGGCATTACGGGGGGGTATCTGCCGTTGGCGGCTACGCTTGCAACCGAGCGGATATTCGACGGTTTTTTGGGAGACGTCGCCGAGCATAAGACTTTTTATCACGGGCACACATACACGGGCAATGCACTCGGATGTGCGGCGGCGATTGCCTCGCTTGAGCTGTTCGAGAGAAACCGCGTGCTGGCGGGGCTGCCGGAGCGGATTGAGATTTTGCGAAGGTCCTTGCGGGAGATGAGCAATCTTGATTTTGTCGGGGACGTGCGTCAATGCGGGATGATGGCGGGTGTGGAAATAGTCAGGGACAAGGCGACGAAAGAGTCCTTTGCTTATGCGTCGAGCGTGGGGGCAAAGGTCTGTGCGGCGATGCGCGCCAAGGGGGCGATGATGCGGCCTTTGGGAGACGTTATCGTGATAATGCCGCCGCCGGCGATCGACGTGCTTACTTTGGAGAGGCTATTGGCCATTATCGCGGATACTCTTGCGAATGATCTGCCGGGGATCATAGAGAGGTTGTGATGACGATTGAGTTCGATATTGCACGGCACAAAGGCCTTTTTGTAATGGGGACGGATACGGGGGTTGGCAAGACTCTGGTCGCCGGTGCGATCGCGCGTATCCTGCGGGACGACGGGCATCGCGTTGGTGTATTCAAGCCAGTGGCGACGGGATGCCGGCACGATCGTGAGGGCCTGGTGAGCTCAGACGCGGAGTTTCTGGCGTGGTGCGCAGATTGCGATTATCCTCTGTCGGTCGTGACTCCGATCACGTACGCTACGCCGGCGGCGCCGGCGGCATGCGAGAAGGTTGAGCGGAGGGCGGTGGATTTTGAGCACATTGTGAATACTTACAAGTACATCTGCGCCAACTGCGATGTTGTCGTTGTGGAGGGTATCGGCGGCGTTGCCGTGCCGATTTCGGGCGGCATTGAAGTGCTCGATCTGGCGGCGGCGATGGGACTGCCGGCAGTGGTCGTTGCCCGCGCGGACCTTGGCACCATAAACCATACGCTGCTGACGGTGCGTGCCGTTCGGCAGGCGGGGCTGCGGGTGGCGGGGGTCGTCGTGAGCGGTTACGACCCGGACACAGCGGACGCGGCGGTGGAGACTGCGCCGGCTATTATCGCCGAATACGGAGAGGTGGATATACTTGCTCTGCTGCCGCACGACGAAGAATCGAACGTAGAACAGGGACGGCTGGGATCGGGAACGGTGGAGGTCCTGGATTGTGTCGAATGGTCGCGGCTGGCGGCGATGTGAGCAGCTATTCGCAGAATATCTGCCGCACATCGGTGAGTCGCTTGCCCGCGGGTGTTATGCAGGTCGCCTCCAGGATAAACGTGTTATCGCCGGGCCTGTGATCCATTTCGAAAGTGAACTGGTAAGTTCGCAGGTAGTCCTGCCAGTACTCGTTGTTGACGCCGGGATCGGTCAGGTCGACATCGGGCCAGATGATCAGGCGTTTTCCCCGCGGCTCGGAGGATCGTGGTGTGAATTCGTAAAGCTCAAAGCGGAATCGGCCGGGCGCTTTGATATGGCTGTCGTAGGAATCGAGCACGTCGACGCAGGCTGTCAGTACGGCCTCTTTGCCGTTGGTCGAACGAGCGAGAATGCGGGTTAGTCCGATGATGCGGATGCGGGCGGCGCCGAAGGCACACGGCTGGACAGGTGAATTGTTGCCGGCGGCGGGATCAGCGGGGGCACAGCCGATCATGGCGGCGACAGCGCCGATTACAACGAAACGAACAGCTTTCATGATGGCGATCCTTCTGTTCATCGGTCTTATTCCATCATGCCTCAGAAGTCCTCATCAAGCAGGTGGCCAAAGCGGTTCTTCTTTGTGCGGAGGTAATCGAGATTGTGTTTGCCGGGCACGGCTTTGAGCGGTATCTGCTCGACCACCTTTATGCCGTAAACTTCGAGGCGGCTGACTTTCTTCGGGTTGTTGGTCAGGATGCGGACCCTGGTGAGTCCGAGGTCGCGCAGTATTTGTGCGCCCATGCCGTAGTCGCGTTTGTCGGGAAGGAATCCGAGCTGGATGTTTGCGTCGACGGTGTCGAGGCCCTGTTCCTGAAGCTTGTAGGCACGTAGCTTGTTGGCCAGACCTATTCCTCGTCCCTCCTGGCGGAGATAGATCAGGGCGCCTCGTCCCGTCTGTTCGATCATCTTCATGGCGTCGATGAGCTGAGTTCCGCATTCGCATCGCTGGGAGTGGAAAAGGTCGCCTGTCATGCATTCGGAGTGGACGCGGACGAGAACGGGATCGGGCTGCTGTATGACGCAGCCGTTTGCATCGAGGTCGCCGACGCCGCCCTTGCAGAGGGCCAGGTGCGGCTCGAGCATGTCCGTGCTTTCGTAGCCGATGAGGGTGAATTCGCCGTAGTCGGTCGGCAGACGGACGGTTTGTATACGTTTGATGTGCTGTTCTCGCTGGAGTCGGTATTCGATCAGCTTGGCTATGGAGGTGATCTTAAGGCCGTGCTTCTGACAATACGGCAGAAGCTGCGGCACGCGCGCCATAGAGCCGTCGTCGTTGATGATCTCGCAGATGACTCCGGCGGGTTTGAGGCCCGCGAGGCGCATGAGGTCGACAGCACCTTCGGTCTGACCTGCACGCACGAGAACCCCGCCGGGACGAGCTCGCAGGGGAAAGATATGTCCGGGTCGCGCCAGGTCGGCGTGTTTTGCATTGTCGTCGACGGCCACTCGGATGGTGTGCGCGCGGTCGGCGGCGCTGATGCCGGTTGTGATGCCTTCCCGTGCGTCGATACTGACTGTGAAGGCCGTGCCGAGCCGGGCGGTATTCTCGGCGGACTGGGGGTGCAGCGCGAGGCTGTCGCATTTTTCGGCCGTCAGGGGCAGGCAGATGAGACCTCGACCGTGACAGGCCATGAAGTTGACGGTCTCGGGGGTGATCAATTCTGCGGCGGCGACGAGATCGCCTTCATTTTCGCGGTCCTCTTCGTCGACGAGCACTATCATGCGGCCCTGTCGGAGGTCTTCCAGAACATCGGGTATTTGACTGAATTCAACCATTGCAATACATTCGCTTAACTGATCAAACGGATGGGGCAACCCCCATTTTACGCAATAATACGAAATCCGAAACTCGAAATGCCGAAGAAACGCAAAATTTCCGGCAGGCCGTCAAAATGAGCACACTTGCCCGGAGCGGCTTGGAGCACACATGCCTACGGGCTTGAACCGGCCGTTTGTTCGAAATGCTCAATATAACGTATTCCGCGGCGGATGTAAATAAGAGCCGACACGACGGCGGTAGCCGCTGCCGACCACCATAGAACTCGCATCAGCAGCAGCCAGGGTGGGAAGACGGGGTGTATGTCCGGGGCAAGCAGAATGGCGGTGACCATTGAAAGCTGCAGCGCGGTTCCAAGCTTTCCGACGCCGATGGGGACAATTTTAATCTGCGACGTAATAAGATAAATGACCAGGCAGCCCAGCACCAGGAGCAGATCCTTTCCGATGATCAGGACGACCACGGTTGGCGGCAGCAGGTAGCCGTCGACGGCAGTTTGGGGGATCGCCAGGAGTATGGCGGCGCACGTGATAAGGAGCTTATCGGCCATCGGGTCGAGAAATGCGCCGAGGCGGCTGGTCTGCTGCTTGACTCTTGCGATATATCCGTCGATTCCGTCGCTGATCGCCATGACGAGAAAGATCGCCAGGGCAGCATATCGCAACTCGCCGGCTTCGTGCATCTTGAGCATGCATATGACGAACGGTGCGATCAAGACGATTCGCAACAGGGTGATCTCGTTTGCAATGGTCGGTTTCATAGCCATTGCCACTTTATCGGCTTTTAGCGCAGGGTCAATACCGTTATTTCCGGTCTTGCATTCAGGCGTGCCCTTCCGAGTCGGCCGAGGCCTCGGTTGACGTAGAGCTTCCTGCCGGCGACTTCGTACATGCCGGCGTGGAAGTTGCGAAGTTTGCGGCTGAGGCCGTTGGTGAGGCTCCAGCTTGCCTGCGCACCGTGCGTGTGGCCGCTCATTACGACTCCGACGGGTCGGTCGTGCAGTTTGTCGACGCCGCGGGGATTGTGCGATAACACAACAGGCTCCTCTTTGGCGGGCAGATCGGCAAATGCCTGTGCCGGATGGAAGTCGCCGACCCACAAGTCGCCGAGGCCTACAAGCCATAAGATATCGCCATTGATCTCGACAGGAGCGGCTTGATTTCGCAGGACGCGGACGCCGCCTTCGGTCATCGCGGCGATCATGCTTTCGAGTACGCCTTGGCGCCAGCCGGCGGTGGAGTGGAGCATGCCATAGTCGTGATTGCCGAGGCAGGCATAGACGCCGGCGGCGCTTTGGATGCGCCCGACCACATTGGAGACCTGCCGGCGAAAAGTGCCGTTTCGGTCGTGTGTGATGTAATCTCCGGTGAGCACTACTACATCGCCATAGAGCGCGTTGACCCGCTCGATACAATGTTCAAGATAGCGAGGCGATACGGTGCGTCCGAGATGCAAATCGCTGATGTGGATTATACGTTTGCCTTTGAGCCTGGCGGGGAGGCGTTTGAGCGGCAGGTCAAGGGCCCGCACCTGGAGCCATTCCTGGCCAGTACCGGAGCGATCAACGGCGGAAGACGTACAGAACCCCAGAGTGCCGAGTGCGGCGCCCTTGAGATATCGTCCGTGGCGGAGGATCCTGTTCCTGGCAACTGTTGCAATTTTTTTCGACATAGGCATACCGCAAGGGCGGTTTATAACGTTTATACAGTCTGGACGCATCTTTGTTCAAGGGACCGCCCCCCCGGAAAGGACCGAAGCTGCATGGCGGCCGGCGATACGGCAGGTAATAATGCATTCTTTACGTGCCAGCCGCCTGGCGGTTCTTGTCCAGACACGGGTCGGCTGCGAGGCTCAAGCCGTTTGGCCTCCGTCGACGGCGAGGACCTGCCCGGTAATGTAATCGTTCTTGAGCAGGAAAAGGATGGCGTCGGTTATTTCGTCTGGTCGGGCCGTGCGTTTCATCGGGACCTTTCGAAGCCGGCGTGCCTTTTCGTCTTCGCTGAAATCATCCGGCCAACTCACCAGACCCGGCGCGACGGCATTGACGGTGATCGCCGGCAGGAGTTCCTTTGCAAGTGACTTTGTGGCGGCGATGAGGCCGGCCTTTGAGGCGCAGTAGACGGTGTATTCGGCCCACGGACGGAGTGCTGCGACGTCGGCAATATTTATGATTTTGGCCACGGGCGGCTGCGCGGTACTGACCTCTTCTCTGATTATGCGGGCGAAGTCGCGGGCGGCAAGTATCGGGGCGAGCAGGTTGATATCGAAAATCCGCCGGGCGGCGTCAAAGGCTACCGAGTCTATCGGTTCTCGCGCAAACACGGAGGCTGAGTTGATGAGGATGCGGGCGGGTCCCAGCGATTGCGCTTGGGCGAAGAGCGTTGATATTTCATCGGGGCGGGCAAGGTCGGCGCAGACTGGGACCGCCTTGCGGCCTTTTTGGACGATTTCATCGACAAGTCGCCGGCCGGCGGCGGCGTTGCTGTGATAGTGGCAGACACAGTGGCAGCCTGCGTCGGCAAGCGCCAGAGCTATGGCGCGTCCCAGTCCGCCGGTCGAGCCGGTAATAACCGCAGTCAGGGCATCGAGTTTCATACAGTCATCATAGTCGTCCGTGGGCGTTTGGCAAGTAACGATTGCGGCGAAAACCGGCCATTTAATTTGCTTGAAAGCGGGCGGCGGGCCGCTATAATTCGCGTTGGGTACATTTCGACCCGATGGAGAGTCTATGGCCGTTCTGAATGTAAACATCGATCATGTGGCGACCATTCGCCAGGCGCGGCGGACCGACGAACCGGATCCGGTTTGGGCGGCCGTGCAGTGCGAGCTGGCGGGGGCCAACGGAATTACGGTGCATTTGCGGCAGGACCGGCGGCATATCAACGACCGAGATGTGCAGGTGCTTAAGGAGACTGTGGCGTGCAAGTTTAACCTTGAGATGTGCCTTGCCGAGCCGATTGTGAAGATCGCCGAGCGGATTGTGCCGGACCAGGTGACGATTGTGCCGGAGAAACGTGAGGAGCTGACGACGGAAGGCGGGCTTGACTGCGTCCGATACAGAGCTCGTCTGGAGCAGGTTGTCAAGCGGATGCACAAGAAGGGCATCATTGTCAGCAGCTTCATAACGCCGGACGAGGAGCATATTCTGGCCAGCGCCGAGGCGGGCTGCGACGCGGTGGAGCTTCATACGGGCGCATACGCCAACGCGAAGAACGACCGTGCCGTCGAGAGGACGCTTAACGGGCTTCGAGACGGACGAGACATCGCGACGGCGGCGGGGCTGATTGTGCACGCCGGGCACGGCCTGACGTATCGCAACGTGGCGCCTGTTGCGGCTATCGAGGGGTTGTGCGAGTTCAACATCGGCCACAGCATCGTCGCCCGTGCGGTTTTGGTGGGGATTCGCGAGGCCACAGAAGAGATGATGCGGTTGGTTTGTTACGTTTAGCGGGGCGCCAGAGCGGTGTTGGCCGTATCTGTGATTTGTGAATGCTCAGACCCGAGCGAAGGGAAAGATCATGTTCAGCGGATCCATGACAGCGTTAGTGACACCTTTCCACGATGGGCAGGTGGACTACAAGACCCTGGACGAGTTGGTGGATTTTCATCTGGCCAGCGGCACCGACGGTCTGGTGCCGGTCGGGACGACGGGAGAATCGCCCACTCTGAGCCACGAGGAGCACAAGAAGGTGATCGAACGGGTGGTTCGTGCCGTCGACGGGGCGATTCCCGTTATCGCGGGCACCGGCTCCAACAGCACGGCCGAGGCGATAGAGCTGACGGCATTTGCCCGCAAGGTTGGCGCCGACGGGTCGCTGCAGGTTGCGCCTTATTACAACAAGCCAATGCAGGAGGGGTTCTATCTGCACTTCAAGGCGATAGCCGAGGAGGTGCATATTCCGCTGGTGCTTTACAACATACCCGGGCGCTGCGGCGGCAGCGGCCTGACGGCGGAGACGGTGGTGCGGCTCAGCGAGGTTGAGAATATTGTCGCCATCAAAGAGGCCACCGGCAGCATGGATATGGCCAGCGAGATAGCGATGCGGTGCGACATCACGATTCTTTCGGGTGACGATTCGCTTACACTGCCGTTAGCATCGGTCGGGGCCAAGGGCGTGATCAGCGTCGTGGCAAACATAGTACCGGCGGACGTGAAGGCGATGACGGATCTGATTCTCGAGGGGGATCTTGTTTCGGCGCGGAAGTGGCATCGGAAGCTTTTCGTCCTATCCAAGAGTCTGCTGTCGATGGCCACCAACCCGATACCCATCAAGGCGGCGATGGCAATGCTCAAGATGATTCGGGAGGAGGTTCGTCTGCCGCTGACGCCGCTTGCGGACGACAAGAGAGACGAGTTGGAAAAGATACTCACGGGCTACGGCCTGTTCGGGTGATGCCGATGGGGCCGGTGGTGGGCGGACGATATGTTTCTGCTGAGAGGTCACATCGATGAGTCTGATCGGCGGTTATTTTTGCCGGAACGGCAAGTGGTCGGACGAAGTCGCACGGCGCAAACTGGAATTATTCACAATTCTCAGAGGGGATTCGCCCGAGCCGTACCAGCATGTCACGGTTCCCTATCAGTTCGGCCATCTTTTCGCCAAGTACAAGGCCGAAGGGCCTTGTCAAGTGCGGATTGCCCAGACGGATGCGCATCGGCTGGTTACGCTGGGATTTCACGATCTGGACTATAAAGCGATCGAACCTGATTTGGAAAAAAGGCTCGAACAGAGCGAGGGCGAATTCGTTTCATTGCTGCTGGAGGGCGGCGGGCAGTGTGTTCACGTGGTGAACGATCGTTTCGGCACGCGTCCATTCTACTGGTTCGAGGCGGGAGGCGTAACGGCGTTTTCATCGAATCTGCTTTTCCTCATCAACCTGCTCGATCTGAAGTGCAGTGCGGACGTTTTGGGGTGGCTGGAGGTTTTCAGTTACAGCCATACGCTTGGCGTTCGGACCACGATCGAAGGCGTTCGGCGGCTTCAGCCGGCCAGCCATCTGACGATTTGCCAGGGCGGGGCGGATTGCCGAAGATACTGGCGGTTGAAGCATGAGACGCATCACGGGCTCGATCCGGCGGCACACGCGGAGCGGACCTTCGAGGCGATACGAAAGAGCACCGCCATGCGTTCGAGGCTGAGCGATTCGGGGTTTGTGAGTCTCAGCGGCGGGCTCGACAGCAGGCTGGTCGCCGGTGCGCTTCCTGCGGAGGCGGATTTCTACCTGTATACGTTTGGTTCGGATGAAGAGAACGATTCGGCGGATGTAGAGGCGGCTCGGCAAATTGCGCATATCCTAGCGCGGCGGCACCGTGTGGAGAGGCTGGCGCAAGGGCATGTGTCGTCTGTGGCCGACGATGTCATCCGGTTAACCGGGGGACTGACGACCATGCAGCATCCGGCCAAGACGTTTCAGAATCTTGGCGAGATGATCGAAGGGCCGCGGTTTAAGATGGGAGGCGGTCCGGGAGATTCGCTTGCGGGGGCTTTTGCTTCGGGATCGATTCACAACATAGCTCCTGTGATGACGGACCGTCAGGTTTACAAGTTCATCGTCCATCGCAAGAAGCTCTCGCGGCAGGCCTTGGGGCTGGTCTGGCGGCGCGACGCGATTGAGGCGTTTTATCCGCTTCTGGACGAAGACATGGCGGCGTGCTTTTCAAACTTGTCGGGCGAGACGGCCGCCCATCGTCTGTCCGCGTGGGCGATGGTGTATCGGCAGCCGGCCTTTACCTTTTGCAGTCCTATTCACAACCATCCGGACGTGAGCGAGGCGTCGCCGCACCTCGGATACGATTACGTGGACTGCATGCTCCAATTGCCGGGAAATTGGATTTACCAGAAGAATTTCTATAAGTTCATGATTCGGCATTGCCTGCCTGAACTGGGCGAAGTTGTGTACGCGAATACGGGCAAGACACTGCCGACGGAGATTCAGACGTACAGCGTACCGGTGCGAAAGAAGATCTGCGGCGCTGTCGAACGGCGCGTTCCGGCTTCCTGGCTGGAACGCCGGAGGCAGGTGAGGGCGAATGGGAAGCCGTCTTCAAATGTGCCGCTGGAATACACACTGCTGTGGAACGACAAGAAACTACTGCTCGATATGAGGGAGATGCTTCACTCGTTTGCTGCATTAGGCGACCTGCTGGACGTCGCGGCCTGCGACGCATTTCTCGATCGATTTGAAGCGGGCGCATGCGCGGCGCCGTGCGCGGCTTATCAGGCAGAGATTGCCGGAGGACTGGCGACTATGTGCTATTGGCATAAATGCATCAGCACGTAAATCCTGAGCATGCAGCTACTGCAGCGTAATATTGCAGGCGGCCTTGCCCTGTTTTTCGAGGTACTGCTGGTGATACTCTTCGGCCATGTAGAACGGGCCGGCCTTTTTTATCTCGGTTACGATGGGTCGGGCAAATCGTCCTGACCGCATCATGGCCTTCAGCGATTCTGCGGCGGCCTTGTATTGTTCTTCGTCAGCGGCGAAGATCGCCGAGCGGTACTGGCTGCCGACATCGGGACCCTGGCGGTTTCTCGTGGTTGGGTCATGTATACTCCAGAAGGTATCCAGCAGTTGCGTATATGATGTCTTTTTCGGATCGTACTCAACGCGCACGGTCTCGGCATGGCCTGTCCGTCCTCCGCAGACCTGCCTATACGTGGGGTTGTGGACATGGCCGCCCATATATCCGACGGCGGTGGCGGTTACACCTTCAATGCGTCTGAAGGCCGCCTCAACGCCCCAGAAGCAGCCTGCGGCGAAATGGGCGGTCTGGCGTTCAGCAATGGGGCTTGGCGTCTGCGACGAAACTGCGTTCAACTGATCTCTGTCCATTTGAATGGCCTTATCCAGCCAATCACAGCCCGTGATTCGAACGGCCACTGCATGCGCCAATGTTGCACAAACTGCAATCAGCGCCAAAGTCTTCATGGTTATCTCGTTTCAATGCTTGTACGCCGGCGGCGTATTTCCTGTTCTTGGGGCAAAACGCCTGCCACGATTCAACGCAAGAACAAGCACGATCATGTGCGCAGGACGACAGACCGCTCCTGTCTGTACTTCTTCTGAGCCGCCTGATAGGTTTGGATTAGTGCGCTTGTCATGCGACTGACGGTATGATGCCTGCGGAGGTATTCCTGCCCGGCCCTGGCGATGCTGCGGGCTTTTTGCGGGTCGGCCAGGAGTCCGCCGAGGCACTCGTATACACTTAGTTCGTCGCGGCTGTCGAAGAAGACCGCGGTCTGATCGGCAACCAGCATGTCATCGATGCTGTCATCGCAGGCCGCCACGGCCAGTCCTACACTCATTGCCTCCAGGAGCCGCGAGTTCAATTCAGAGTGGGCGCGCGGCTGTATGAATATATCGCCGCCGGCGAAAATCGCCCGTAAAGGCTGGATTTCAGGGACCACTGAGACTACTTGCGACAAGCCCAGTGATCTTATCCTGGCGTGCAGTCTTGCTTCGGCGGGTCCGGCGCCGATGACCGCCAGGACAAGGTCGTTGCCGTCCAGAACCAGGTGCCTCACCGCGTTAAGCAGCGGGTCGAATTCACGCGCGCTTTCCAGCCGCTGCGCGACAATAAAGGAAGGTATGCCGTGGGACGGCGCGAAACAGGCACATTCGTCTTCAACGTATGCTCCGAGGTTTATGTGGCGAATGCGCAGGCTGTGCCGGGGGTACGCCTTTTTCAGATAACCTGCGATTGCTCTGGAAGACGCCACAAATGCGGCGCAATCGGCCGCGCGAACACGCCACATCGAGAAAGGCCGCCCGGGACGATTAAATGTGACGAGATAAGGCAAACCGAGTTCGACCGACAGACGACGCGCCATGCGCGCCCGCCCGGCGCCGAAAGAGTGCAGCACCGTCGGTTTGAAACGTTCCAGCCGCTCAAGAAGGACTGTTCTGTTCTGCCGCCAGAACATGGGCAGGCGGATAAGCGGATAAGTTATGGACTCGGCTCTCGGACAGATCACGGATGTCATCGCCGGGTGAGGCGGACAAACCACCGCCGCGGAATGACATTCGTCGGCAAGGCCCACAAGGAAATGCTGAAGACTGGCAGAGTACTCCGTCAGACTTCGGCTGTCGACGAGAATCGCGGGCCTGACAACCTCTTTGGGTTCGTCGGGCGTCATCCTTTCCGTGTGTGTTTGCTGATCGGGCATTGACTCATGAAATCCGGGTATTTCTTGCTCTCTCGTTATTATATCGATAAAAGGCGTTCTCGACTACCGGAAAAAATTGCGGCTTTACCGGTAGACAATTATATGCTCACAGAAACACCGTTCATGGCTGGTATGTCACATCATGCTGTGAGCAGAAAAGGGAAGGAGATGGCTTAATACGCTCTTTTTTCGCTCAGCCGCCCATATCATCGAGCATTCGTCGGAGTAATTCGAGCTTTCCGGCCTTGAGGTGGTAACTGTGGTCATCATCCGGGATGGTACCTGCCGAAACGTCTCGGGGCTATTGCCCGATGTTTTTTTGCGTCGAAAAGGTCGTAGATCGTGGTTTTTTGTGTCATTTTCGTGTCTGTCCGTGTTCAGAAGTCGTCAAAAGTGTGGTTTTCAGTTGAATCGCGTTGCATTTTTTCTTTCCAGAGGGTGCAATTTTTCAATAAAATTTTGACAGAGGCCAAAAAAATAGTAGTATTTTTGAGAATCACTTCTAAAGTAGATATCGTATTTGCACGATAAGGTATATGTAAGACGATCTAACCAAGTTGTGGATTGGTTTTTGATACAGGCTTTTCATCACCCTCCTCCGAAGCCAGATTCTGCTTAGTAATGGGATCTGGCTTTATTTATGCGCGTGTCCCGTCGATTTCGGGGGCGGCCTGTCCAAGGAGTTGCAGGGCGCCCCGCCGTCGAGGGAGCGTTGTCATTTGATCAAGATTGGTTGAAAGACCTTGCGTATGATCTCATACTCTGGGCGTCTGAACTCGGGCATTTGGAGGGGCTCGAGATCTTTGACTTCGTTGAACCGCTTCATTTGGGCTTCGGAGAGAGCCTGATCGTTGTGGATATGCGGCGACAGGAAGACGACCAATTCGCTGTTCTCGAATTCGATGTTGTCGTTTGAGAACAGAAAGCCGATGAGGGGCAGATCGCCGAGGAGAGGCACTTTGTCGATTGTGTTTCGGCGGGTCTTGCTTCGGAGGCCGCCGATGACTACGACCTGGCCGTCGTTCATGAGGAGTGTTGTTTTTGCTCTTCTGGTGTCGATGATGGGCACACTGTTCTGATTGCTCTGTCCAAAGCGGCCGGTGTTGATGCTCTGCTCGGGTTCAACTGTGATCTTGATTTTGCCGTCATCAGTGACGCAGGCCATCACCCTGAGACTTACGCCCACTTCCTTGAACTGAGTAGAAGTGAGGCTGCCTCCGGCGGATGTGTCGGACTGCTCCTGGTAGGGTATTTCCTCGACGGTCTGGATCATGGCTTCCTGACCGCTTACAACCATGACCTTCGGGCTGGCGAGTATCTCGACATTTCGAACCTGCTGCAGGGCGTGGATCGTAGGCTTTATTCCATCATGTATGAACGAGAAGTCCATGCCCTTTGTACCCGCAGTTTGCAGAGTTGCGACCAGGGATTGCGTGTAGTTTTCGGAATTGCCTCTTCCCGTTACATGCTCCCAGTTGACCCCTATTTCGGTATCATTTCTCAGTTTGACATCAACGATCACCACTTCGATGATAATCTGCGGCGGGGTGCGGTCTGCATTTCGAATGGCGGCGACAATCTGCTGCACGTTTTCGACGGCGTCGGCGACGATGATGGTATTACTCAGGGCATCGACCGAGACGTGTCCGTATGGCGAGAGCAGGCGATTGATGACGGGTTCGAGGCTGGAAGCCTGGAGGAACTTGAGCATAACGGTATCAATCGTGATGGGGGGTATTTGTTCGACGACAGCCTGGCTATCAACAGCCGCTTCTGGGCGTGTGATCCGCTGGATGACATTGCGTTTGACGTCGGCTATCGGGCGCACCACTTCGAAGGGGTTTTCCTTGCCTATATTCTCGAGCACGGCGTCTTCGATCCTGGCCTGGGCATTCGCGGCGGGGACAGTCGCAAACAGCCACGCCACCGCAACCGGCACAGCGAGGAACCTGAACAGATTGATCTTACACATCGGCGCTAAACTCCCTGTCTGTGATTATGTAGATGGTAATGGTCATGTGGCAATTGAGTTCGCCGTTGACCATGTCATTGCTTTCGATCTGGAGGTCGTTGATGATGATGCGCTGCGAGTAGTTGCCGAGTCGTCTTAGGAATCTGATGATGTCGGGGTAGAGGCCGGCGAAGCTGATGGCCGAGCGTTTGACGGTGATACTGCAGGAATCATCTTGATCGCCCTTGTAGGCAAGGGATTCGGATGCAACGAATACGAGCCGGTCGACGGTACAACCGCACTGGTGCGCGATCGGCTCCAGGTCGAGGAAGAATTCGTTGGCCTGCTTGGGCGTGAAGAAACTGTCCTGAATTTTTGCAATTTCGTTATTCAGATTGTCGACGGTTCGGACCTTTGCGCCCATTTGCGATTTGATGGTTTTGGTCATCTGTCCGGCATCGCCGATCATGACGTCGTAGAGTCTTGCGGCGCGCAGGTAGCTGGTTTGCGGGCCGACGGTCCAGTTATAGGCAGCCAGTCCAGCGATCATTACGCTTGTAAGCGAGACGACTACCTTGGAGGCCGGAGTCAGTTTTACGAGTTTATTTGCAGCCATGAACTCACATTCTCTGATTTGGATTGAGCGTACAGGCGATCGAGTAGACAACGAGCCCGTTTACCTGCGGGTTTTTTTGCGTTTGGGCGACGACGGCGGACTGGAAATAGCCGGAGCGTTCGAGCAGTTCGGCGAAGACGTGAATAGACTTAAATGACAAGGCGTTGCCTTCGATTACAAGCGATCCGCCTTCGGAGGCACCCAGCCTGGTGATGTACAGGGTGGCTGGGATTTTTTTTCTGATTTCGTCGAGGATTTCGGGCCAAACGAAGATTTTGCCGCTTTCGAATATTTTGGCCATTCTGTCTTTCTTGTCGGAGAGGTATGCGATCTGATGATTGACTTTTCTCTGCTGCGCGAGGAGTTGTTCGATGCTGTCCTTGGGGCTGTCTATGCAGCGGTTTTCCATTGTTCTTTGGGTATGCCAGACTTTCGTATAAAGGAAACCGGCGGCGAGGAAGATACACATCATAACAACGGCGGCGAGGTTAGCGGTCACGAGCATGAACTTTTTGGCGGCCCTCGCCTCCTCGGCCTCGGGCGGGATCAAGTTTATCGTGAAATCGGAGGGCGTCGCATCGAGCTGCCGCATCGCCAAACCGGCGGCGGTGATCGAACAGGCGGAGATTTTGTCGTTTGCCATTATTGGGGCGGCTTCATAGACGCGGTCAGGTGAACAGACGTTGGCATCGAGCCCGAAACTCTTCTGAAGCACAAATTCGACTTCCGGGCCAGCGACAAGCGGGTTCTCTACGACGGCAAGTATTTCCCACTTGTCCTGAGCGGCGGATACTTCCATGTCGTAGTACTGGATGACGGCGTTGATTTCCTGTTGGCATCGCCGCATGTAGCGGTCGTTGTCATTTGCTTCATTGCTGAGGCTGACGCAACGGACGAAATCGAGTTCGTCCTTTCTGTAGACGCAGATGGTGATCTCAGTTCCGTGCAGCAGCGCGACGAGCACGTTTGAGTTAAAGCGGTTGGATATTTTGCGTTCGTAAACGGCGCGGGCGGCGGCCATAACGGGCAGTTCAACGGCCGTGGGCTCGACCCCGGCAAGGCTCAAGGTCTTCAAGAGGTCGGCGATTTTTTCTTTGTCGGTCGCTCCGACGAATACGCGTTCATGGCCGTCACGGGCGGGCCTTTGCAGCTTGCAATAGTCCAGTTGCGGCTCCCTGCCGGCAAGCACCGGGCTATGGCGGATTTCACTTCTGAGAAAGTGGATCATGTTGGCGGGGAGGTCTTCGGGCAGATTAACGATCTGCATCAGCACGGGCCTTGCGACCATCGATACAGCGGCCTGCCGGATTGAGATTCTGCTTTTTTTCAGGAGCCTGCGAACGGCCGTGGCGAGGAGAGTCGGATTGGTTATGTTGCCATCAACAACGGCATTTTGGGGAACGGGCGCTTCGCCGGCTCTTACGAGCCTGATTCCATTCTTTGTCAGCTTGAGCAGGGCTGCGCTGATTCGATGCTCTGATATATCTATACCAAGTGCTACCCTGGGGTTCAACATCACTCATTTATCCTTAGACTGTCAATCCTGATGGCGTAGGGGCTTTCGGTTCCGACGGTTATGTCGGCGGCCACCCTGGCGGTGTATCCGCGTGCAGTTACGGCTGTCGACTGGATGGTTCGGGTCGGCAGTTCACCTGCGACGGTAACGTTGTAGGAACCGTTGGCAAAGGTTTTGTCGGTGAAGCCGGTTGTCCAGTCGTCATCGGTTCTGATCTGTGCCATGGCGTCATTGAGGCCGGCCTCAGCAGCGGCCATCGCCTGGGCAGCGTATACATGGTTTTGCAGCAACTGAATTTCTTCGGTGTTCATCTGGAGCATGCCGCAGACAAGTGCGGCAAGGAGCGCGATGACGAATATTGCGAGGAGCATGACGGCGCCGCGACATCTGCGATGCCGGCGTTTACTTATTGCGCAGGCCGGGGGTGAGGCCATTTTCATACTCTGCATACCATCGGCTTTGACCGGAACCGGAGGACGCCCAGAATTCTTTTCCATCGCATACATAATTGCATCACAGTACTATTCGATGTTTTATTCGGCAGATCGGCGGACATGCTTATGCGCGTTTTTCAGAATACGGCGGGAATCGGTTGGCGTTTGCGCCGGGTGCAGTTCGGCGAAGGCGTGCATGGATTACGTATTATTATGGGATGTTTTCCGGGCAAGGTCCGACTTGCCGGCAATGCACTTACGGCGGTCCTATAACTCTGGAGGAAGGCCGGCGGACGGCGCAGGTGAGGGGTTGTCAGGGCCTGACACCGCCGACGTTCAGGATTAGCCCCCAACCGGTGTTGACCTGGTCTTCGTGGACACAGAGGTAGTTATAATCGTCGATGCGAGCGAGATCGGGCTTGAGGGCCTTCCACGAGGACAGCGGCGCGGTATGCTCCTTGCTAATGTTCCACGTGGCGGGATCAACCACGAGGACGGCGGCCCAGAGTCTGCTCATGTAGCCCTGGTAGGCACAGAGGAATCTGGTATTGTCGGCGAGGCGGATCACCGCGGGCACTTTGCCGAGGTTGGAGTCGTACTGGAAGGGCGAGTACCGGGTAATAATGTAACTGACCGGCTGGACCCGGATTACGACGGCCATCCCATCGCTTGTGTTGCCCGAATAGGTGCACAGGAAGCGTGTTTCGTCGATCTGGGCCAGCGCGGGGTTATTGCCGTAGCCCAGTCCGAGGCCGCGATGAGATGCATCCAGCGGCGTGGACGGCGCAAGCGTTACGGTCAGGGTGGACGTATCCACACGCAGCACGGCTGCCGATACCAGGCCCGCCCAGCCTTGATAAACGCAAAGGAAGTGCTCTGAATCGAGCCTTTTGACGGCGATGTTCTGGCCGTTTGCGGTATCGAACTCATACGGTGCACCGTATTGAACAGTCATCGCAGCAGGGTCGACCTTGAGAATGACTGCGTAGCCGTCGCTGCCGGGGCCGGTGTATGCACATATGAAGTGGGCGGCGTCTATGCGAGCCAGCGAGGCGGTTATACAATCCTTGCCTTCGAACTCCTCGGGCGCACCTCTGGTGATTGTGTACGCAGCAGTGTCGACGCGGAGTATTACAGCATAGCCGTCGCCCTGCGGACCGGTATAGACGCAGAGGTACCGTGTTGCATCGATCTGGGCAAGTGCGGGATTGACGCCGTTGGTCGTGTCGTACTCGAAGGGGGTTTCTGCGGAGACAGTTTGAGAAGCGGTATCGACTGTTAGGACGACGGCATATCCGTCATCGCCCTGTCCGGTAAATGCGCACAGGTAGTGTTCTGCGTCGACGGCGGCCAGAGCAGGCGCATTGCCGGTCGTAATGCCGAAATTCGAGGACGGACCAACGATGATGCCGCAGGGGACGTTGCTGCGGAGGTATACGAGTGTCTCGAACGGTTTGTCGCGGCCGGCATCGGCGGGGTTGGTGAGCAAGGCACGAACGCGCACAACGCGGATGTCAGGGGTTTCGGTAATCGGGGTGTCGAGATCATAGGCATCGTAGCAGACGAACTGGAGTCGCCCGACCGGGCCGGCAAGTTCGACAAGACTGCCGACAGGACCGAATTCGACGAATTTGCCGGCGGATAGCTGGTAACGGTAGATCGCCCCGTCGGCGGCTTCGTACTCTATGTATCCGGTTTCCTGCGAGGGAGCGCTGACGGCGGTGACACGGACGGCCTTTGCGAGATTCCTCTGGAGGTGGTCGGTGAGAATACGGCCGCTCTGGAGCGCATCAGCGCCGCCCTGCCGCGAACTCCAACTGTTTTGCACATTACGGAACTGCGGAAGCATCACGGCAAGGACAATTGCCATGATCGCAAGCGCAACGACAGTTTCAATGAGAGTAAGAGCCTTTTGCAGGCGTCGTCTTCTATGATTGAAGTCCATCACAGTACCTGTTACGATGCAGTTGCCCGGCTTCAGGGCCCTATGCCCTGGCCAACTTCGAGAACAGTCGCAGTGCCCCTGAGCCAGCGGCCGTCATAGGCGCAGAGCCCATGTGTGTCGTCAATCCGTATTGTCGCTGGGACGTTGCCGTCGGAAGAGTATTCGTAGATATCCATAGAACTGCTGACAGCCGACCCGTTAACCGTTAGAAGCGTGGCCATTCCTTTTTGGACGAGCAAGCCGGGTCTTGCATACACGCACAGGAAATCCGTGTCGCGGAGGAGGCAGACGGCGGGCCATATGCTGTCGGAAGAATCGAACCGCAGGGGCGTTCCCTGTGTGATTCTCCAGGTCATCGTATCGACACTCAGCACGGTCGCCCAACCCTTTTTGTCAGTGCCCTGGTAGACGCAGAGATGACGAGTATCATTAATTCTCGCCAGGGAAGGCGTCACGCCTCTCTGGGCATCGAATTTCATGGGTATTTGCCTGCTGAGGCTGTAATCGGCAGTGTTGACGGTGAGAACGACGGCCCAGCCATCGGACGACGGGCCGGTGTATGCGCAGAGATGATGAGTGTCATCGATTCTGGAAAGCGCCGGCGTAAGTGCGCGCGAAGTGTCGAATTCCAGCGACGGGCCCGCCGAGATCGACCAGTCACTTTGGTCGACGGTCAAGACCAGAGCATAACCGTCAAGGTCCTTGCCGGTGTAAGCGCAAAGGTACCGTGTATCGTCGATCTGCGATAGTTTCGGCGTCAGCACGGTATTGGAATCAAAAGTGAATGGAGCTGCTTTGCCGACGGTCCAGTTTGCGCGGTTCAGAGTAAGGACGATGGCCCAGCCCTTGAAGCCTGGTCCGGTGTATGCGCAGAGATAATGATCGTCGTCGATTTTGGCCAGCGACGGGGTCAACAGCAGGTCGCTTTCGAAGCGGTAGTTGTCGCCTTTGGATATGGTCCAGTTCCTATCGTCAACGGCGAGGACGACGGCCCAGCCGCGAATGCTGTCGCTGTAGGCACACAGGAAATGCCTTGCATCGATTTGTGCAAGAGCGGATTCCTGACCGGTGAAATTGCTGAATGGCAGAGGCTGGATGCTTTTTATTCCGCCGGCGTCGCCGGCGAGTCGGAGGTGAACGCATGTAGTAACCTGTTGATCGAGGCCGTTGGCAGCGGCGTTGACTACGATCATAACAGCCTTGATGAGACGGATTTGGGTGACGTCGGTCGTGGGCGTGTCGAGGTCGCGCAGGCCGTAGCAGACAAACTGCAACTTGGCAACAGGGCCGCCCAGTTCGGCGAGGCTTCCCACCGGTCCGAAGTGTACATTCTTGTCGCCGCCGATATGGTAGCGATACGTTAGTCCTTCGGAGTCCTTGTACTCGATGAAGCCATTGACGGCGTCCGGGGCGCTGACGGCGGTGATGCTTTGTGCGCGGCACAGGTTCCTGTTAATGTGGTCGATGATTATTCTTGCGTTTTGCATCGCATCGGAGCGACCCTGCTTCGAGGCCCAACTGTTTTCAATATTTCGAAACTGGGGGAGAACGGCAGCCATGACAAGAGCCATGATCGCCATGGCGACGACGATCTCAATCAGGGTTAAGCCTGGATGAAGTGAGCGATTGCATTCTGGATGAGGGCGCATGGCTCACCATCTCCTGGCGATTAGCGTTTGAAGGGTGATGAGGGTTTCGCCGGCGGCGAGTACACCGTTACGGTCGGTGTCATAGCCGCAACTGACGACGATTCGGCGCAGGTTCGGGCTGACGGCGGTGTCGGAGACCGTCCGCAGGTATGCTCCGTCAACAGTCGTGTTGGTCTCGGCAAATGCGGCGTTGTAGCTGTATATGGATCTGGCTTTGATCTCTTCGAGGCGGGTCTGTGCGATGTTGAGGCATCGAGTCTTTTGTTCGATCATGGAAGCGTGGAGATGGACGCTGGTAAGGGCTTTGAGGATCGGTACGATGGCGGAGATGAGAAGCGCGGAGGCGACGACCACTTCGGTCAGTGTAAACGCGTTACGGGTGCAGCGCCGGGAGGGGAGGCTGCGTCGTGCGGCGGTTTTACGGTTTGATGTTATTCTTCCGTGCATTTGACCATGCCTGTTGCTGGGACGAGGGTTAGTGCGAAGGTTTTTCCTCTGGAGGTGAGGCGGATTTTGGAGCCGCTTGAGGTAAGGCTTCCGTTTGGGTGGAAGTTGTATGTTTTGCCGTCGGCGGTGCATACGATGCCGGGGTCGAAGGCGTGGGAATCGACGACCTGGGAAGTTTTTCGATTTACGATGTCGTAGCCTTTGTAGGGGCCAGGTCCTTTGAGTGTCAGGGCGTAACCGTCGGTGTTGACGGCGGCGTCGGAGATGGCGAGTCGGCGAGCGCGGCGGAGGTCGGTCAGGAGCTTGCGTGATGCGGTGTCGGCTTTTTTCTTATCGATGATACCGAAGTTCATGCGCGGCACGCTGATCATCGCGAGGGCGCCCACGAAGATCACGAGGATCAGCATTTCGACAAGGGAAAAGGCGGCAAGCGGCTTTTTCATCAATCGACTCTCAGTAAAAAAAGGGATGGCTGCAGCGGGCGACTGCAAGCCATCCTTAGCGTTTTGGTAATGAGAGCGGCTTGAATGTCGCCGGTCATCGCATTAGTGATTGCAGGTGACGCGGTGGGTGCTGCTGCTCATGGAATATGTTCCATTCAGCGGGCAACTGGGTGCGCCATCGGGGAAATAGGTGGTGCTGCCGGTGACGTCGCCAATGGCGGCGGGGTAGCTGCCGTTGTCGGCGTTGTACATTTCGATGGCGGAATTGATGACATCGACGTTTGTATCGCAGGCATTCTGCTTTGCGTTGTGTGCGCTTTGTGAGATTCGCGGGATTGCGATTGCCGACAGTGCAGCAAGTATGAGCACAACGATGAGCAACTCAATCAGGGTGACGCCTTCTCTTTTCATTCTGATCATCTTCAAGTCCTCTCTTTTGAATAAAGTACTAAAGTTGCAATTGCATATCGTCAGAAACAGGCGGCGACTTAGCCGCTTTACGTGAAGTTCGCTTATTTGCGGCAGGAGCCGCATAATTCATGGTGTTTTGCCCTAATTTTTTGTACATGGCCAAGTTGTCGATATCGTTATGGGACATAATTTGCTCCAGGCTATTTGACGTGTCCCATGTAATCGAACATAGGCAGGTAGACGCCCATAAGTATTGAGCCTACGATTGCGCCCATGAGGACGGACAATACGGGTTCGATCTTTGTCAGGAGCGATCTGATGGTTCGGTCTATTTGGCTATCGAGGAACTCGACACCCTTGGCGAGCATTTCGGGCAGGATGCCGGCCTCTTCGCCGGCGGCGGTCAACTGAACGATCATGGGGGGGAAGATGGCGTGCCTGGCCATTGGCTGGGCGAGGGAGTTGCCAACGAGTATTTCTTCCTGGAGGTCTTCGGCGACTTTGGCCATGACGCAATTATCGGCGACGCGTTTTGCCAGTTCGATGGCTTCGACGACGGTTACGCCGGCCTGGGCCATCATTGAGAAAGTTCTGATGAACCGGCTTACAACGACCATTCGGTTCAGCTTGCCAAAGACGGGCAGTTTGAGCTTGAGGTTATCGATGAAGATTCTGACGGCGGGCATTCGGCAGATTTTGCGTCCGGCGAAGAAAAGAAGGCCCAAGACGGGGACTACGAACATCCAGTAGTTTCGTGCGATTTCGCTGACAAGTATGAGCATCAGGGTCGGACCGGGAAGGGGCACGTGAAGCTGGCTGTAAAGCTTTTGGAAGACGGGTATGACGAATATGACCAGGGCGGTGACGATGAGACAGCACATGACTCCGACGACTATGGGATAGGCGAATGCGCTGCGGACCTTGTTTTTCAGTTCGGCCTGTTTTTCGAGGTATACGGCGGCCATCTGGAGCGTCTCGCTGAGTCGGCCACCCTTTTCGCCGGCTTCAATCATGCCGAGGAAGAACTCCGAGAAGGTATCGGCATGTCGTTCGAAGGCTTCTCGGAGGCTTGAGCCGGTCTCGACGTGTTCGCGCACGTCCTTTATGACGGCTTTCAGGGGGCCCTTTTCGGACTGTTCTTCGAGCGTTTCGAGACATCTGATGATCGATAGCCCGGCGGCATACATACCTGCGAACTCGAATGCAAAGGCGACGACGTCGGCTCTTTTGACTCGCCCGGATCGGCGTCGGCTGGCGGTTTTGTGTTTCTGGGCCTTTACCAGGCTGTAGCCCATTTTGGACAGTTCCTGGCGGAGGTCTCTGGTGGTTTCCACATCGGTGTAGACTCCGGAGAATTCACCTCCGGCGGAGTCTTTTGCAATGTATTCGAACACGGCCATCAGTCTTCCCTCACATTGACGACACGAACGAGTTCCTGGAGCGTAGTCTCACCCTGCAGGACCTTGTCTGCACCCTGCATTTTGAGCGTTTTCATTCCCTGGGAGATTGCGCAAGCCTTCAACTGATCGTCACTTGCGCCCTGCACGATCATGTTTCGTAGCATTGGTGTGACTTCGAGTATTTCATATATACCCTGCCGTCCTCGGAATCCCGTTCGTCGGCATGACTCGCAGCCTTGTCCTTTATACAACGTTGCGTTGCGATACATGGTTCGCAACTGCTCGTCGTGGTCATCGACCTGCGGCAGTCCAGCTTTTTGCATGTTGTCGGGTGATCCGAAGACCGCAGCCAGTTCGTCGTCGGTCAACACGGAGGTTGTTTTGCATTTTGGGCAAATAGTTCGAATGAGCCGCTGTGCAACGACGCCGAGGAGGGCCGAGGCAACCTGAAAGGGGGCCACGCCGAGATTAACGAGTCGGGCGACGGCGCCCGCGGCGTCATTTGTGTGGAGCGTGCTGAGTACGAGGTGGCCCGTGAGGGCGGCGCTGACGGCGATCTCGGCGGTCTCGAGATCTCGTATTTCGCCGATGAGAACGATGTCGGGATCCTGTCTGAGGATACTGCGCAGGCTTGAGGCGAAGGTCATGCCGATCTCCGGCTTGGCCTGCACCTGGGTGATTCCATTAATTCGGTATTCGACGGGATCCTCGACGGTCACAATATTCCGGTCGGGCGTGTTCAAGGCGCCGATCATCGAATAGAGGGTGGTGGTTTTGCCGCTGCCGGTCGGACCGGTCAGCAGGACCATTCCGTAGGGTTTACCGATGAGCGACGTAATTTTTTTGAAGTCATCGCGGGCCTGGACAATCTGGTCGAGCGATTCGAGGCCGGCAGTGGCATCGAGTACGCGGATGACGATCTTTTCGCCGCCGGTGGCGGGCAACGAAGACACTCTCAGATCGTAGCTCTTGCCGTTGTGGGCGGCGGTTATGTGGCCGTCCTGGGGTATCCTTTTTTCGGATATGTCCATGTTGGCAAGTATTTTGATGTGCGAGATTACTTCCCGCTGGGCGGACGCCGGCACGTCAAGAGCGTTGATGAGAATACCGTCAACGCGGTAACGCACCCTCATATCGGGCTCCTGGGGCTCAAGGTGAATGTCGCTGCATCGTGCATCGATGCCGCCGGTAATAATTGAATCGACGAGTCGTACAATAGGGGCGTCGGCGACTTTGGCGGATTTGGCCCGTGTTTTTCTTACTTTTGAGTCGGGATCGGCCGAGTCTTTCAGCCGCATGGCGACGATATCCTGCTTGGTAACGCTTTCGACGTCGAAATGGTTGCTGATGGCCTGGGAGACCGCCTCGGCGGTTGCGGCAAGCGGCACGACACGGTAGCCGGTTTTGGTGGTGATAGTATCGCGAGCAGAAAGATTCAGAGGCGAACTCATCGCCACGTAGAGTGTGTCTTTTTCGATTCGGACGGGAATTAGATTGTGCTGCCTTGCGATGTCGTAGGAGACCAGCCGGACGGCGACAGGATCGATCATTTCGGCGGTCAGGTTGACGAAATCAATTCCATTGCTGACGGCGGTCAGCCGGGTAAGCTGGTCCGGGTCAACAAGGTTGCGGCTTTTGAGCAGGCTCAGGAGACTCTTGCCCGATGAGGCCTGCGCATCCAGCAGGTTTTGAATGCCGGACTCGTCCAGGAGCTTTTCATTGACAAGCACGGACAGTACAGGGTCCTTGTGTTCCATTTCGTCAGGCTTCTCCCAATCACCATGCGCACGGTATGTGTGAGTTTGGGACTGATATCGACGCCGACGGCAGCCATCTTAATGAAGAAAAGTCGGAGGGCAGAACAGGCTCAGCGAAGGCGGTTTTTTGGCTGAAACCTGTTTGTTATGGGACAAGGGTGATGTTGGACGAAAAAACGATTAAGGCGTCGGGCCAAAGAATCGATATGAGAAGGTGCAAACTGCAACCGCCAAAAGGCGGAATGATCCAATCCGTGATGGAAGAGAAGCATGGCCGATAACACAAGCAATCCACTAATTGAAACGGCAGCAGGCGCAGCATCGGCGACGGCCAGACTGCTTGGGCGCATTAATCTGCACGGGCTGGCCGAGGATAGTCTCGGCGGTATTCTGAGCGGCGTATTGACCGTCATCGTCGAACAAACCGGCGCCGACAGCGGGTGTATGTGGCTCAAGGATGAGAAAGGCGCACTGTATTGCGCGGCTTTCTGCGGGTCTGAATCGGACAGTGAGAAGGAACCGAAATTGAACGAGTCGCTGGTGCAAGAAATCATGCGGTCCACAGACGCGGTCATGATGGAAGAGGCGACTGGGGCTTGCAGCGATGCGAACATTCGCTGGATCATGGGTGCGCCCATCAGATCTGGCGACGCTGTTTTCGGGGCAATATATCTGGGCAGCGCCGCAGACGATCGGCGGGACCAGACGCAGGCGGATATAATCGTTTTTCTCGGTGGTCATATAGGTCTGGCATTGGACAATTTGCATCTTCGCAAAGCTTGCGAAGAGAACAGGCGTCTGGCGGCCGCCGGCAAGGCAACGCTCAAGCTATCACATTCGATGAAGAACATTCTGCAGATGGTATCAGGGGCGGCGGAGGTCGTCGATTTCGGTTTACGGACGAACCAGATGCATCGCGTCAGACGAAGCTGGGACATTCTCAAGCCGAACCTAGATCGCCTGAAGAAGTACACCCTGGAGATGCTTGATTACAGCAAAGAACGGCCTCTGAACCTTGGGTCGTGCGACTTCAACCGCATCATTCAGGGGGCGATCGAGTCATTGAAAGCACAACTCAAAACAAAGAACTCCAAAATTAATATCCGCATCGATCAAAAGATACCCTGTGTGGAAATGGACGGCGATCGCATCCATGAGATGGCTTTAAATCTGATCCTGAACGCAATTGACGTTGTGGACAGCGAGGGGGGCCTGGTCAGCGTTGAAACCAGATACGACGCGGATCGCAGGGCCATATCGCTTTCGGTTACGGATAACGGGCCAGGCATATCCGAGGCGATGAAAGAGAAGATCTTCACACCGTTCGAATCGGGCAAGAAGAAATTCGGAACGGGGCTCGGGATGGCCATAGCCAAGCAGATTGTCGACCAGCATAAAGGCATCATCGAGATTGAGTCACTCGGCTTTCGCGGAACCACCTTTACCGTAACCCTTCCCGCAAACCCTCCCACCGCCGCATAGTCTGTCAGTAGCCTTCGGGCGACGCCTCGACGCTGCGTATCCTCTCCAGCACCTCCTCCAGTAATCTCACGGCCTGGATGTTGGCGTAGCTCCGCGCGTTGCGCAGCGCCGCCGGAACTTCATCGTAGCGGCCGACAGCGATCAGTTGATACGCCATCAGCAAATAGAGATCGGCCGCGCCCGGCGTCCTCTTCGCGGTCTGCTCCAAGTCGGCGATGCCTTTGTGGAGCGCAGCCAGATCCGGGTACAGATCCTGACCGAACAGCACGCCCTGGGTTTCCATGTCGACCTCGGCCAGCGACCTCCTCAAGACGGCTCCGGCCTCGGCGTATTGGGCGTTGGCAAAAAGCGCCTGCACATAAGCGAAGCCGATGATGGGATTATTCGGCTGTGCCTGCGCCTGGGCCTCGGCACGCGCAAGCGCTTCTGCATAGTCGCCCTCACGGAACGGCTCGGCTATATAGCCAAGGCTCTCGGCCGCCCTGGTATGTTCGGCGGCACGCTCCTCCTCCAGCCTCTGGTAGTCCTCGGGCGGCTCTTCATCCGGGCTTTCATACGGCTCCGCCGGGGCGTCGTACGGGCTATCATAGTAGTAGCGGCTGTCGTAGTAGGGCGGGCTTTCCGGGGGATATGACGGGTAGTACTGCCGGCCGTACCCTGAATAGTAGGGATAATATGCGTAAGGCGAAAAGAAAAGGACATGACCGAAGTATCGTGTGTCGAAATGTCCGAACTTGTCTCCTCGCGGGAAATGTCTGAATTGTCGCCCTTTGGGAAAACGACCGAATTGGCGTCCCTTGTGGCTGAACCTGTGGCCGTGCCGCACTCCACTCCTGGTTCTGTCCCGAACAGTCCCCGGACTGCGCGTGTACATCCTCGTTTTTACGTCGCCGCGCGGCACCGCAAAGCTGCGTGCCCCTTCTGAAGGAACGCCCGCGCCGGGTCTGTGATGAGGATGGACCTTGGGATGCACCGGACGCCTTCTTGTCGGCCTCACCGGTCTTGCCGAGTGGCGTTGCGGCGCACTGGAGCTCGGTACACCTCTATGGCGGGGAGCGGTATGCCTTGGCGCATGCGTCTTTGGCGAATGCGTCCTCGGAGCGCCGGGTCCAGCACCTGGCCGGGGAGCACCATTCGGCACACCGCCGTGCCGCAGGCCACTATGCGGGCGTGGAGCGGCATGTCGCCTACCGTGCACGCCGCCAGGTCGGGCGCCGACCGGCCCGCCTGTCCGAGCTCCGCCATGCCGTGCGCCTCCGCCCGGTCCACCGCCCGGTCGCATACCGCGGCTCGGTCCCGCTGCGGGCCTTCCGGCGGGTGCTCCGCCGCGACCCGGACCGCCGCGCGGCCCTCGCCCTCCTCCGCCGCGCTGAGCCGCTGAAAGCGGCACCAGACTCGCCATCAGAACGCCAACTGCCATCTTCCGCCAAATACGGCTTGTAAAACGCATCTCACACCCCCTTTGACTATGATTCCGCACAATTTTATACGAGCTTAATCGGGCGCGGTGCGCTCGGTCCATAACACTTCGTGTGCGCGCAAAAAAGCCGCAGACTTTCTCGGACTGCGGCTGGGGAAAACAGAGTTCATTCAATCTCGATATCGGCCGTGCCTTGCAGCACCCCAGCAAGCAGGCCGGTATCCTGTTTCATCACAACCGTGTAACGTCCCGGTTTAACGTTTCGGCTCTCCCACGAGAACCCACAACTGCCGCCTCACCCATATTCCATCTTGCCCGAGGCCACCCGTGTGCCCGCCGAATCGAGGATCTCCACGGTCGGTTCGACGTTGACGCCGCGCGCCGTAAAACGCCCGTACTTCTCGCCGCGTGCACCTTCGACTCGCGGTGAGAGAAAGACGACAGCGCCTTTGGAGTAGCTGAATCTTTCTTCAATGTCGGGACTGTACCGGTCCTTATAAGCAACCGCGCTGACCATCATTCGCGGCTTGCCTATTCTCAAATAAGTCATCTTGTCGGCCTTTATACTGAATGCCGATCCGCTTGTGAAATACAAACCTCGCTCTTTCGTGTCTTGCAGGCCGTAACTAATCGATCCGCTGTCGAGCCTGTATGCTCCTTTGGGCAAAAGCGTGCTGCGCACTCTCAAACGAATCTTATCACCAGACACATCGGTGATGCGGCCGCTGTCAAAGACTGTTTTGAGATTATTCTTGCCGGTGATCCTGATGGCGAATCTGCCTGTTGGGCCGCAATCCTTGTCGAGGACCGTCCTGATTGTTCGCGGCTGCTCGGGATCTTCGAGAAATCGCACCCTGTAGAAGTCGCCGCCGTAAGTAATCAATCTGCTCAGATCCAGCCGAGCACCGTTTTTTGCCGTCGTCTCCCGCAGCTTATAATCGCTTTTGCCGAATTCCGTGAACGGCCCGGACAGTTCCGGTGCAAACAGTTGTAGTGTGACATCCCTGCCCTTTATTATTGCCTGGCCTTCCAGTACGCATGACGGCATCCAACTTACATAACCTGAGGCGCCACATTCCAGGCGCAGCCGCCAAGGTGTTTCAACCCCCTTGTCATTCGTGATCATGAAATCAGGAGTGATGAATACTATCCGCCCGCGTGCATCCGGCCCCTCTTTGGGCAGAATTCTGTCGGCCTCGTCCAGCTTGCCGTCGGCATTCACGTCAAGATAAAGCGCGACGGGGCTGCCCCCTTCGTGATGCAACTCGAGTGCCGCCCATTCTGCACCCTTGAGATGTGGATTGAAAACGGCATGAACATGCTCGATTCGGCTCCGAACCGTTTGGAGAAACTCCGTCTCCTCATGGCCCTGCCCGCTGAACCACGATGAACTACTGTAGCGCGGATCATCGTCGTGGTCTCCCAGGCCGCGGTACTTCATTTGGAACACAATCGCGTCCGGCCCCGGCGGCAATGCATTATCAATCCACGATGACGATCTATCGGCTCCGTCGTTCATGATAAGGCAGATAAACGTAACGGCCACAACCAGCAACACGATTATCAGTCCTGGCCAAGCTCGTTTCATGCTTTTTCTCCTCAATCGTCTGACTGAATCATCACACAATCGAACGACCAATCAACTCTCGAAGTACACGCCACCCTTGACAAGCGCGTCCCGCAGCAGCGGGTACTTGAGTTGGCGGCTGCCGATGCTGTGTGCTGCGCAGAGTGCGGCCGCGGTGCCCGCGGCCTGGCCCTGGCCCATGCAGCAGACCGTGTTGCGCGTGGACATGTGCGCGCGGTGGTCCGAGGTGATGAGCATTCCGCAGGCGTAGAGGTTCTCAATGTCGGCAACGCAGAGGGCTCTGTATGGGATGCCGTATGTGCCGCCTCCCTTGACTTGCAGGCGCGGGGCCATGTCGTGGAACCCGTAGACCATTACCTCGTCGTCGAAGTGCCTCGCCTCGATGACATCCTCATGAGTAATGTCGTAATCGCACTGTATGCACCGGGCCCTGCGTATGCACAGGTTGGGGCTGGTTCGGGCCATGAACGCCTTCTCACAGCCGGGAATGTATCGGCGGAACAGGTCGACCGCTTTGGCCATTCTCCGGCGCGTCTCCAATTCAGCTTTGGCCACGGCGTCTCGATCGGTCGGGCTGACGGGCAGTTTGAGGTTGCATTTGATGAACATGAAGTAGTTGTCGTGGACGGTAGTGGTTATGAATGACATTCCTATGGCCTGTGCCGCTTCGGTGAGCTCGGGCATTTTGATTCGCGAGGTATCGGCACCGGCGCGAACGATCTGATTTGGCTGTCCACTGCGCATGCCGAGTGCGAGTTGGCCGGTAAGTTTATTTGCCTGGAAGAACTGGTAATACTTATCGACGTCGACGTTGGCAATGCCGACGCTGTTGCAGACGGCATAGTCATTGGGCTCGGTGTACTTCGCGCCGGCATAAGCCGCCAGATCACCGTAAGCGGTGCTGTCGACGAAGGATTTGGCGTAGAAGGCTTCGCGTCCCGAGCGGCTTTCCACGATGACACCGCGGACGCGCGAACCGTCCATAATCGCGCCGACTGCGCGGGTATTGACGAACACCTGGACGCCCGCCTCGACGAGCATCTCGAATACGACGAGCTTGTACAGTTCCGTGTCGATCGCCGTGCAGACGGAATCATAACTGTAGTGTTCGAGCATCTCGGCGTGGCCGGTGCAGCCGCCGACTTGCATGAGCCGGTCGATGATCTCCTGGGCGATGCCCTTGACGACCTGGCGTTTCTGGACGCCGGGGAAGGCCTTCCAGAGATTGTAGAAACTGTGCAGTGCGGTGCCACCCTCGGTGACGGTGCCGCCCGGATAGCCCTTGGCTTCAATGACGGCTGTGGCGGCTCCCTGGCGTGCCGCGGCAATGGCGGCCAGGACTCCCGCGGTGCCGGCACCGGCGACGATCACATCAAAGTGTCTGACGGGGAGCTTTTTGGCTGATTCCAGGTAATGCTCCGCTACGGCTGCGTTGTCGAGGCTGTCTGCATTTGCCACGTCTTTGGGCAGTGAGCCGAAGCCCGCAAGTACGCCATATTTCGAAAATTCGCGCCGATCCATTTTCATGTCTTTCTCCTCTTGAAAACCAGATTGTTAAGAGCCCGGGATGCTGACGTTTTTTGGCGATGTCAGCTCATGACGGCTGCGCTTCAGCGGCTGATTGCACCTTTGAGGCTTGCGTCGGCCGGCATGGGGTATATCATGCGTATGGACTTCTGCTCTGCTGCGTCGAGCCATTGCTGGGAGGGCTGACGGTCGGTTACGATGCCGTCCAGACGCTCTATGTCGGCAATCCTGTACAGGGCGGGGTTGTCGAATTTCGTGTGGTCGCCAACGAAGAAGACCTTTGATGCCCGCTCAAGCACCCTTCGGGTAAAAGTCACGGTCGCCACATCGGCACCGCTGATGCCTCCTGTGATACTGATGTCGTCGGCGCTGGTGAACGCCTTAAAGCCGCCCAACTGGTTGATCACCAGCTCGCTAATGGCGCCGGTAATGTCCATTCTTTCGGGTCGGTATTGGCCGCCAATGAGGACTATTCTATGCTGGGGCATCTGTCCGAGACGCGTCATGAGATACAGTGAATTGACGATCACCGTAAGATCACGGTGTGCGGCGAGATTGGGAATGATCTCGTAACAGGTGCTGCCGGCTTCGAGGTAAATGACGTCGCCGCTGCTGACGAGCATATCGGCGACGAGTTTGCCGATGATCTTTTTAGCCTGCAGATTGCGGGTCTGGCGATATCTGACGGCGGCGTCAATATCGGGGGCAGCGGCACTTACAGCTCCGCCATAGGTCTTCTGCACGAGGCCTTTCTCGGTTAGGACGGCAAGGTCGCGCCGGATTGTAACTTCGGTGACGGCGAAGTGCCGAGCGACCTGAGGCACCTCTACGCGCCCGACAGCGCGGACCTGTTCAATTATATACTGCCGCCGCTTTTCCGCGGACAATCCCATTAAGACACCTCTTACTATCGTGTAAGGATCAGCATGTGGCGGCACCTTCCTGCCGTCTGCCGCCGGTGGTTAGCTGTCGGAGATGAGTTTACATCTTTGCGGAGGTCATGGCAAGGGGAAATGTTCATTTTTGTTCGTTATATTTCGCCGGCTGATAAAACGAACATTGGACTGTGCTGTTTTTGTTTGATTGGGCGGAGAGATGCGAGTATATTGCTGTCCTCGTGAGCAGCTTATCACCCATTTTAACAGGAGCAAAGAATGGCTTATTCTCTCGACGACAGGCGCAAGAAGCCGACACCCAAGATCGCCGATCTGGTAAAAAAAGGCGTTATAGCCGAAGCCGCGGCGATGGACTGGCTGCGGACAATTTATGAGATTCGCTTTTTTGAAGACAAGGTATATGACTTGTTGGGGCAGAACATAATCAAAGGCGCCTCGCACCTTTATGCTGGTCAGGAGGCTGTCGCGACGGGCGCCATTGCCGCCATTGAGATGGGCGATGTCATCGGCTCGACGCATCGCGGACACGGGCATTGCGGGGCGATGGGCAACAAGTACGCCACGGACGAGGACGGACGCCAGACCCACTGGAACCGGATGATGGCAGAACTGATGGGCAAGGAGACGGGCTACTGCAGCGGTCGCGGCGGGTCCATGCATATCGCTGACGTCAAGATAGGCAACTTGGGCAGTACGGGTATCGTGGGCGGCAACATACCAGCCGCCGTCGGTGCCGCGCTCGCTGAAAAGCACAAAGGGACCGGCAAGATTGCTGTTTCTTTCTTTGGTGACGGCGCCACGAACACAGGCTCTTTCCACGAGTCGATGAACATGGCCAGCGTGTTGAAGGTACCGCTGGTGGCTGTCATTGAAAACAATCTGTATGGCATGAGTGTTCCGTTTTCGGGGAGCCCCGTCGAGGGCGCCGGCTGTGCAAGCAATATCGCCAACATCGCCGAACGTGCGGCGGCCTACGGCGTACCGGCGATGATCGTTGACGGTCAGGACGCGGTGGCAGTATTCCTGGCGGTCAAAGAGGCCGCCGAACATGCCCGCAAGAACAACGAAATGGTCATTGTCGAGGCGAAGACTTACCGCTGGTATGGACACAGCCGAAGCGACCCGCGGGTCTACCGCACGAAGGAAGAGGAGAAGGAATGGCGGAGCCGCGATCCGATCGTTGTGCTCTCGGACAAACTGCTCGAAGAAGGAATTGCGACACGCGAGCAGCTTCAGGCCATCCAGGACCAGGCGCAGGCAACCATCGAGAAGGCAACACAGTTTGGCATGGACAGCGCCTGGCCGGACGCGGCGGATCTGGCTCGCGACGTGTACGTTTGTGAGTCGTATGCTGACAACGTGGTTGAGGCAGAGAAGGTGACCGCCACAAATGCAATGAAGGCGACGGCGGCCTTTGAGAAGGCGATGGAGACGGTTGCCGCCAAAACGAAAAAGGAAAAAGTCGAAATAGCAAAGGCCCAGGTGAGAGACGAGTTCGGCATGGATGTCATAGCGATGAAAGATGCGATCATTGCCGCACAAGCCGAAGAGATGCGCAAGGACGCCAACGTCATCATCGAGGGTGAGGACGTGGGGCTTTACGGCGGTGCTTACGGCGCGACCAAGGGCCTGCTGGAAGAGTTCGGCGCGGAGCGCGTCATCGACACGGCGATCTCGGAAGCTGCAATCGTCGGCGCGGCAGTCGGGGCGGCGATTCGCGGCGTTCGGCCAATTGCCGAACTTATGTACGTGGATTTTATAACGATCGCAATGGACCAGTTGATGCACAACGGCGCGTTCAACCGCTACATGTTCGGCGGTCACGCAAAAGTGCCGATGGTGGTCCGCACCGAGGGCGGGGTGGGACGGTGTATTGCAGCGCACCATTCCAAGTCTTTGGAACCGTGGCTCGTGAATGTACCGGGGCTTTACGTCGTCATGCCGTCAACGCCGTATGACGCCAAGGGGCTGTTGAAGGCGGCGATCCGCAGCGACAATCCGGTCGTTTATATCGAGCACAAGGCAACGTATGGCCAAATGGGCGCAGTGCCGACCGAAGAGTACATCATCCCGCTGGGCGTGGCGGACGTGAAGCGTCCGGGCAAAGACGTGACAGTCGTCACATACAGCCGTCAGGTGATGTTTGCGCTGGCGGCGGCAAAGGAGTTGGCCGACAAGCATGGGATTGAAATCGAGGTAATCGACCTGCGCACGCTCAAGCCGTTGGATATCAAGACTGTTGCCGAGTCGGTGCGAAAAACCGGCCGCCTCGTCACCGTTGCGGAAAGCTTCAACATGTGCGGTATTGGGCCGGAAATCGTGCGGCAGTTGATCGAGTACACTTATGACGACGGACGGACGGGCTTCGACTATCTGGACGCACCGCCGGTGAATTTGGCGGCAGCGGACGTACCGCCTCCGATGAGCGAGCCGCTGGAGAACGCCAGTATTCCCACGGCCGACAAGATCGTTGCCCGAATCAGGCAGATGCTCTAAAATGCCAAAGATAATGTCCATGCAGATAACGTTCGGGAGATATGCGTAATGGCACGAGAAGTCAAACTTCCCCAGTTGGGGCAGACCATGGAAGAGGGCACGATCGTCACCTGCATGGTGAAGGTGGGCGATAAGGTCAAGAAAGGCGATGTTATTTTCGAGATCGAAACCGATAAGGCGACCCTTGAGATGGAATCGCCTGCGGAAGGTTTCGTCAGGAAGATGCTCATCGAAGTCGGCGAGACCGTGCCGGTGAACACGCCGATAATGATCCTCGGTGAAGAGAACGAGGAGATTGCCGAGGATGCGGCGGCTCCTTCGATCGCCCCGGAACCAGCGACGGCGCCTGCGGAGTCTGCCCCTGCGATCAAATCCGAACCTGCGGCCATCGCCGGTTCCAGCTGTGCGGGTGTAGCGATGCCCGCCGGTGCCAGGGTTATTAAGCTGCCGCAGTTGGGCCAGACAATGGAGGAAGGAACGATCGTCACGAGCATGATCAAGGTCGGGGACAAGGTCAGCAAGGGCGACGTGATTTTCGAGATTGAGACAGACAAGGCAACATTAGAGATGGAGTCGCCGGCGGCGGGCATCGTCAAGGCGATTCTCGTCGAAACCGGCGAGACTGCGCCCGTCAATGCACCGATCGCCGTCTTCGTCGACGAAGGCTTTGATGTCGGACAGGACTTGATCGATGCTCTTAGGGGGGGCGCAGGTTTGGTTGCAGTGTCCTCCGAGCCTGGTGAGTCGGCGGTTGAGACGATAGTCTCGCAGGCAGGGGCACAGGCTGCGCCCGCGGCAAAGGGCGGTCGCATATTCGCGTCGCCTCGCGCCAAGACAGCCGCGGCGGAATTGGGTGTCGACCTGCGAGACGTTCAGCCTGCTCCCGGATCAGTGAGGATCACCGCCGCCGACGTTGCACGGGCTTCGCAGAGCGGCACGGTGCGTGGACCCGCCGGTCCCATGCCGAAATACAAACTGGGCGATATCGTCCCGGTAAATCGTCTGCAGAAGATCGTCGCCGAGCGGATGCTCAAGAGCAAACATGAGATTCCGTGCTTCTATCTGAACGTCCGCGTCGACATGAGCGAGGTCTTCAAACTACGGACCAAGTTGAACAAGAACGGCGGCGTCAAGCTGTCATTTAATGATTTCATTATTCGCGCAGTTGCGATTGGCCTAAAGCACTACCCGATCATGACAGGGCAACTGGATGGCAATCACATCCGACTGGCCGACCAGATCGACATTGGCCTTGCCATCTCCACGGATGAAGGTCTTGTCGCCCCCCTGGTGAAAGACTGCGGGGACAAGGCCGTCCGGCAGATAGCCGAGTACTGTAAAGGTCTTATTGAACGTGCTAAGAACAATAAGCTTACACTTGAAGACCTGGAAGGCGGTTGTATCACCGTGAGCAACCTCGGCGGCTTTGGCGTGGATTCATTCATACCGATTGTGGTGCCGGGCCAGTGCAGCATACTCGGCGTCGGTCGCATTGCGGACATGTGCATGCCCATTGACGGCAACATAATGGTCCGCAAAATCATGAACCTGAACCTGTCGGTGGATCACAAGGTCGCAAACGGCGCCGACGCCGCACAGTTTCTCGACTACGTCAAGAAACTGTTGGAAAACCCGACGACATTTGAGGATTGATCGGAAACTTTTACCGTTGTGATAACGGACGAACCGGGGTAAAGGCAGCCTTGAAACTTGCGCTCTTAACCGGTGTCTGCGCAGAACCAACTACTGCTCAATGGCGTACCCATCGCTGGAGGCCGATAGTTGATTAGGAGAAGCGCATGGTTTATGACTTGCAGGAGCTTGCTGCGGAGAGTCCTGATGCGATTCTGAGCGTGAGTGGCGATGGCATATTGCTCTATGCCAATCGGGCTGCGGCAGACATAGTGGCATGCTGGCAAACCGGCGTGGGATTGCCAGTGCCGGGTGACTGGCGGAGGAGGACGCGCGAGGTGCTCGACAGCCACCGCCAACTGGCTGTACAAAGCCGCGTTGCCGAGCGGATCGTGCTTTTTACCGCAGTTCCCGAGCCAGAGCACGGGCATGTCAATCTATATTGCCGCGACATAACGGACTTCAGCAAAACCGCCGAGGCCCTGCAGTTCAGGCTGGAACTCGAGGATCATATCACACGCATCAGCACGGAGTTGATCAATCTCGGACCCGATGAGATGGACTCGGCCATAGATCGTGCTCTTGCAGACATAAGCGAACTGGCCTGCACCGACCGGAGTTACATTTTTCGGTATTCCGCCAACGGCAATACGATGTCCAACACTCACGAGTTCTGTCGCCTCGGAGTCCCCCCCTTCAGGCAGGCGCTCCAAAGTATCCCCGCCGAAAGGTTTCCCTGGTTTCAGAAACAAATCTCAAGGCACCAGGCCGTTGTCATTGATTCGGTGGATGAACTCGAATCCGAGGCTGCCGCGGAAAAACAGGAGTTTCAGCGCGAGAGCATTCAGTCGCTGCTGTGTGTTCCCATGATCTGCAAGGGCCGCATCATAGGATTTGTCGGGTTTGATCGTGTGCTGTTCCGCTGTGCGTGGACGGAAGAAGTGGTGACTCTGCTCAAGATTGTGGGGACGATCTTCGCCAACGCTCTCGATCGCAAGAGGGCCGAGCAGGAACGTGAACGCCTGATGAAGACACTGGCCGCCAAAAACGAAGAACTCCAGAGTATAGTCTACATCGCGTCGCATGATCTGAAATCTCCGCTGATTAACATTCAGGGGTTCAGCGATGAACTGGCAAGGACATGCGACAGGCTCGGTGCGCTCGTTGGCGACTCAGGCGTTCCTGACAGCGTGCGCATGCAGTTCGGCGGGCTGTTGCTGCATGATATTCCCGAATCGCTGCGTTTCATCAGGGCGGGGGCGGCCAAGATGCAGAGCCTGCTTAACGGGCTGCTTATGGTTTCCAGAGCGGGCAGTGTTGCTATGGACATTCGTCGGATCGAAATGAACGCAATGATGCGCCAAATTATTGCCGCCATGCAGTATCAAATTACTAACTGCGGGGCGGAGGTCACCGTTGACGACTTGCCCGATTGCCTCGGTGACAGCGACCAACTGAATCAGGTTTTCAGCAATCTTCTCTCCAATGCCGTAAAGTATTTGCAGCCGGGTCGACGCGGTTATATCCGGATCACGGGCGCTTTAGACGGTGGACAGGCGGTGTACTGCCTTGAGGACAACGGGCGGGGAATTGCGCCGCAGCACGCGGGCAAGGTTTTCGAGATATTTCACCGGCTTGGGCCGCAGGATTCGGCGGGCGGTGAAGGTCTGGGGCTTACAATCGCCCGGCGAATCGTCGAACGCCACGACGGACGCATCTGGCTGGAGTCCGAACCGGGCAAGGGGACGAGATTCTTCGTGTCTTTGCCGGCGGCGTGAATATTCACGACCGCGAGCCGAAGTAGAAACTAACAACGCAGGCCAAGCACAGGCCTGTGTAGCTGTTATCCGCTGCCGGCGTACGCATCAATACTATAAACAAGCATGCCGAGGCAGCAAGCACTGCAATTCCCTTGGCGTGATTGATTATATTCTCCAGACTGTCTTTGAGCGGCCTCACCAGGCGCCCGAAGATGTGACCAGCAACCAAGCCAGCCAGGATCACATAGAATTCGACGTACTGCATGTGCCCCAACTGATCCCTGATGTACAGAATGAGAGCGCACACAGCAAATCCGGCTATCAACACAAAGCGAATTACCCCGGCAGGCAGGAAGAGGGGTGCATTCGCTCTGGCGGCTACATCGTAGATCCGGCTGGCCGCGGCGCCGGCTTTCTTGCGGAATCCGAAATAATACGAAATGACCGTCAAAAGCAAGCTGAATACGTAGACCGGCACTGCACGCCCTGACAGCATCAACAGCCAGGCAGCCGCGGAGACGATAAACGTGGACAGTGCTCTGATGCTGCCCTGCGGCAGATGCAACGGCTCGACAAGCTCGGCACGCTCGGTCGGCACAAACCCCACAGAGTGCGTATTGGCATCCAGCAAGACGCGAAACCGTCGCGAGCATCCGGCACACTCAATCTCCTGGCCGTCAGTCAGCTTGCTGGCAATGCCAGTCCCGCACTCCGGACAGTTGTAAGCATCCATCTCGAACATCAGCCGCCTGCCTTTTCTCCTGAAGTCATGTCCGCACAGATCGCTTCCGGCAAGCAGTCAGTCCAAGGTCAGTTCAGGCAGTTCAATCTGCCCGCTTGCGCGCCATTCCTCAAATCGGTTGCGAAGGCGCTGACTGGTCTCCTGGCGCTCCTGATCATCCATTCCCTCCCATCGCATCCTCATTTCCTGCATGCGCGCGCGCTCGGCGGCCTGTGCTTCGGGCGGCATGCTCGCCCACCTTGCCATTAGCAGTCCGAAACCGGCCCGGAGCCTTGATTGCTCCTCCTGAGTGAGATTCAGATCCGCCCAAATGCTCCGCCAGCGGGGCATACTTGAACCCCCCCCGCCCAGATCCGCCAGAAACTCAGGCACTTGCTGGATGGGGGGCGCGGGCGTTTGCTCTTCGACAACTGGCGCGGCGACAGGCAATTGCTCGTCGGGGATCGCCTCTTCATCGTCCTTTGCGGCTTCCTCCTCCAGCCACTCCATAAACGCCTCGTATTCCGCGTCAGGATGCGTTGTGGGTGCTGGCACGGCTGTTGTCGACGTTTCGGCCACTTCGACGGGCGCCGGCGGCGGGGTTTGCGAGGGCAGTTGCGGTTCCGGTTGGCTGCCGACGAACATGTATACCCCTAAGCCAACCGCCACTGCGGCGATCAGCAGCACAGTACCCACTCCGACCATCACATGCGTTTGTGTATCCATTTTCGTGCCCCATTCACAGCGATTAAACGGTCTCCCCTCCAGTTTACAGCCGTGCGGCCGCAAAGGTTACAGGAGTTCGGCATTTTGGGCTCAATCCTATTGCACCCTTTGTGTATCCGCTGCGGCGGTCTCCATGAGTATGTCAATCATCTGCTCCACACGATCAGGCTGCTCAGAGGCCAGGTTATTCTCTTCGAGAGGATCGGCGGCCAGATCAAACAGCATCGGCCTGGCCATTTCTTTGTTCGTGATCAGCTTGTAATCCCCGACACGCAGTGCATAAGCAGCGGGGGTTTTCCAGTAGAGCCGGCGCTGATCCGCCAATTCTCCGGCGCCTGAAAGGACGTCCCACACATCTTGCCCGTCCCAACTCAAATTTTCAGGGGCATCCGCCTGCGCTACGCGGCAAAGGGTGGGCATCCAGTCGACAATGTGCATGGGGGCATCCATTTGGCGGGGCCGAAGCACTCCATGCCAGTTGGCCAGTCCTGGTACGCGAATGCCCCCCTCAAACACGTCGCCCTTCCATCCGCGCAGAGGTCGATTGTCACCCAGCACCGTGTGCGGCCGATCTGCGTAGTGTCCGCCGTACTCCGTCGCGCTCTGCCATCTCTTCTGTGCCCCGTTGTCACTGACGAAGACAATCAGCGTGTTCTCCCTCATCCCGGCCTTATCAATTGCCTCGACGATGCGCCCGATGCCAGCGTCCATGTGGGTTACGCTGGCGGCATACCAGCGCCGCGACTCCTGCTCGATATCCGCGTACATATCCAACCACTCGGGCGGTTCGTCGATGGGGTAATGCGGAACACTGTACGCCACATACAAGAACAAAGGCTGCTTGCCCGAGGCACGGATCACCCTCACGGCCTCGTCGGTGATAAGATCCGTTGCGTGTCCCTCCTCAGTGATCAACTCATCGTTTCGGTGCCAACACTGCCGTCCCGTCTTGTACAGATGAGTGTACGGATCGATCTGCCCGTCAAAATACCCGTAGGATTCAGTGAAGCCGAATTTCGTCGGCACGCAGTCCGGCGGCGAGCCCATGTGCCACTTGCCACTTATTACCGTTTGGTAGCCTGATCGTTTAAGTGCTTCGGCGACGGTTACCGTTTCTTCGTCGAATATTTGCCCGTACGCAGGCGACAGCACGCCATAACGGCTTGGGTACCGCCCTGTCATCAATCCGACGCGCGTCGGGGTGCAGGTCGGCATGACGTAATGCTGCTTTAGACGGACGCCGCCGGCGGCGAGGCGGTCTATGTTAGGCGTTCTTATTGCTGAGCCGCCGTACCCGAGGTCCGCCCATCCCAAATCGTCGGCAATAATGAACACGATATTGGGCCGCCGCCCGTGCGACATGCCTGGAGATCGTCGCCCCGGGCCGCACCCCGCAAACGGCAGAAGCCCGCCGGCACCAAGGCTAAACAATACCCCCTGCATGAACGTCCGCCGATCAATAGTACGAGCGCGTGCCATTAGACCTCCAAAGCAATATCCCGGCTTTGAGCCTCTGCGCCGGGTCTACATCCCGCCCCGGCACGCAGATTGTATACGGTTTTTGCAGAAATTCCAACCCCTTCCGTCGATCTGGGGCATTCGCCGGTCCTCATACGGAGGGAAATGCGCTTTGAGGACGTGAAATACGATATCCAAACTGGTAGAATGTGGCATATGCGGTACCGGTATGACAGGCCTTGTATCTATGTTGAGGAGAAATGATGAAGCATCGATTTGGTTTGTTTGCAGCGGGATATGTGCTTGGATTGTGTGGGGCTGCGGTATGTGTTTTTCCACAGGATGCACGCGCCGACCGGATTGTGCGGCGGGTCATTCACGGCGAGTTCGAGGGGCCGAATCTGCTGAAGGCGGACGCTTGGCGACCCTGGCAGGCGGGTTTTGTACAAGAAGGTGAGGCGTTCGTGTGCGACAACGGCGATGATGGGGCCGCGCAGCGGGGTGCATCGCAAACTGTGACGCTCAACCAGACGACGCCGGAGCCGATTTTGGCGACGGCGTGGAGCAAAGCGGAGAGCGTCAGCGGCGGACGAGACAACAATTATGCTTTGTACCTCGACCTGGTATACACGGACGGCACACCGCTGTGGGGGCAGACGGCACAGTTTGATACGGGCACGCACGATTGGCAGCGTCGGCAGGTGATCATCTTTCCGGAAAAGCCGGTGCGGTCGGTGAGCGTGCACCTGCTGCTGCGAGGCCACGCGGGCAAGGCATGGTTTCGCGATGCGCAATTGACGGTTCTTGCCCAGCCGGACGGGGCATGTCTTTTCGACGGTGTTCCGGTAAGCATCGAGGCGCCTGCAAAGGTGCGATTCGAGTTGCGGGACGTTGCAGGCGAGTCGGACTTCGTGGTGATTGACAGAGAAGCCCTCGGCGTGAAGATCGAATCGAGCGTTAAAAACCTCAAAGGCGCGGCATTCCATGACGTGCAACTTACCGATACCACCGGCAAAGATCGCGCGGTTACCCTGTATTATGTGTTGCCTGTCGAGGGACAGCAACTAACATGGTTTAACGATCCACGCACAAGCATGACTGTAACGAAGCCCCGCGAATATGCAAACACAACCGCCTTTCGCGCAGGCGCCAACGGGCGGCTGTCACGGTACCCCTTTGCGGCTGTCGCGGACGGCCGGAGAGGCAAGGCGATCGGCATCGACATGGCACACCCGGCGTTTTACCGCGCCGGCTTCAACGCAGCGAGTCGCGAGTTGTTTCTTGCGTACGACATCGGCTTTGCGCCGGAGAAGCCGACAGCGAATCTGCGGTTCTGCACGTTCGACTTCGACGCGGAGTGGGAGTTTCGGACGGCGCTGGCCATTTATTACAAGCTGTTTGCAGAGGCGTTTGAGCGTCGCATCAAGGAACAGGGTCTTTGGATGCCTTTCGCCAAGATCAGTGAAGTGGCGGACTGGCAGGACTTCGGCTTCCGCTTCAAGGAGGGCAACAACGAGACCGTCTGGGACGACGAACACAACATGCTGACGTTCCGCTATACCGAGCCGATGACGTGGTGGATGCGGATGGATAAGGACATGCCCCGGACTTTGGAGGCGGCAATTGAGCAGGCTCGGCGGATGGCCGAAAAGGGGGACTCAAAAGCCAGGGCATGGCTGACCAGCGCCTACCATGACGATAGCGGCCGACCGACTGCGCGCATGCTCGACACACCGTGGTGCGACGGCGCCGTGTGGAGCATGAACAGCATGCCGCATGTCGCTGGAGAGACGACTGACTACAAGAACAACTGGAACGCCGCACTGCGCGAGCGTTTATATGGGGCGGGTCGCAAGGGGAATCTCGATGGCGAATATATCGACAGCAGCGAAGGGTACGTGACCGATGAATTGAACTTCCGCCGCGACCACTTCTCCGCTACCCGAACGCCGCTGACGTTTTCTTTGCAGGACCGCAAACCGGCGATCTTCCGCGGCCTGATCGTCTTCGAGTACATCCGGGCAATGGGCGCAGACGTGCACGCGATGGGCAAGTATATGATGGCCAACTCAACGCCGCACCGGCTGTGCTGGCTTGCGCCGCTGCTGGACGTGATGGGCACCGAGACCAACTGGAACCCCGGCGGGCAGTGGCGGCCGATGTCGGAAGCCGAACTGCTTTATATCCGGGCGATGTGCGGGACCAAGCCGTTCTGTTTCCTGATGAATACCGAGTTCGAGAGATTCCCGCATGAGCGCGTCGAAAGGTACATGAAGCGATCTCTCGCCTACGGCATGTTTCCCGGATTCTTCAGCCACAACGCAAGCCAGGGGCACTACTTCACCCGCCAGGATCTGTATAATCGCGACCGTGAGCTTTTTAAGAAGTACGTCCCTCTGTGCAAGCAGGTCGCCGAGGCGGGATGGCAGCCGGTCACGAAGGCGCGCTCGAATGACGAACGTGTACTCGTCGAGCGTTTCGGCGATTCATGGTTCACTGTGCTCAACGGCAGTGGACAGAAGCGCACTGCGACGATTACTTTTGAGGACAAAGTGGACCAAAGGGTGCGCGAGGCGGTCGGCGGTACTATGCTTTCCGTCATCGACGGCAAGCTTCAACTTACACTCGAACCTGAAGACGTTGCTGTATTGGAGTTCTAATCATGATAGATAAAATGAAGGCATTGTTCTGTTGGGCCGCGGGCACCGGGTTGATTGCATGTTCAGCTATGGGCGCTGATTTTGACATGAAGTCCTTCCTGGGGTTTGAGCCGGTGGATGCACGGCAGGCGTTGGCGGTCGAACCCCGAACACTTTTCCAGACCAACAATGAGTATGATCCGCGAATCGCAATTCCAGTCGACGGCGTCATAGTTCATCGGCACGGTCATTCGGCGGAAGATATCGCACGGGTCATCGCTTCATGGACGCAGCAGGGCTTTGCCGTCGGGCGGATGTTCTTCGCCGATTCCGATGCAGGGAACCATTACACCCAGGGCCGCTTCGACGGCAAGACACACTATGAGGACATTGAACTGGACCGCGGCGGCAACCGCATTCTGTGCGCCAACGTCCGTCCGTACATGCTGCCCACGCCCGGCTGGACTGAATACCTAAAGATCGAAGTCAAGCGCGCCATCGACGGCGGCGCCAGTGCGATCTACCCTGAGGAGCCGCTGGCACACAACTTCACCGGCTACGAAGAAAGCTTCAAGAAGGCATGGGCCGACGAATACGGTACGGCCTGGCGAGGCGGGCACGAGTCACCCGACGCCTTTTTCAAGACCGCACGTTTGAAGAACAAACTCTACATCCGGCTGGAACAGGACCTCTGCGATTACACTCGCCAATACGCCCGCGACCGCGGCAGGAACGTTGACTTTCTGATCCCCATCCACAGCATCTACAGCAATCTCAGCGCACGGCTGGTCGCCCCATTGGGCGCGTCGCTTGGAATTGAAGGTAATTCCGGTTACATCGGCCAGATCTGGACCGGTCCGGTGCGCTGGACCATCGGCGGCTGCTCCAACAAAGAAATGACCTTCTTCGACTCGGCCTACGTCAACTACGATTACTTTGTCAATCTCGTCATCGACAGTCGCCGGCGGCTGTACCTGCTCGCCGATCCCGTTGAGGACGATCCCCGTTTCCGCTGGGACGAGTACGACAAGTGGTACCGTGAGTGCCTTGCCGCCAAGCTTATGTTCACAACTATTAACACCTATGAGGTCATGCCGTGGCCGGACCGCATTTTCCTGCCGGGGCACTCCGTTGGCGGCGGCACACCGGGACCGGCTGAGTACCGCACGACCATCATGTCCTGCCTCACCGCGCTGCAGGACGTGCCGCGCGGCACTCGTGCCGACTTGACGGCGGGTACAAAAGGCATCGGTATGCTGATCGCTGATTCGGCGATGTGGCAGCATGCCAACCGGCCCGTTCAGGACGCGTTCATGGGCATGCTTATACCGCTGCTCAAACGCGGCATTCCGGTCAGTTCCGTACCTATGGAGCGTTGCGGCGAATCGGACTACATGAAGAACTTTCGCCTTCTGATGCTGTCATTCGAGGCGTTCAAGCCGCACGATGCGCAGATGCTCGAAGATCTTGCGGCATGGGTCGGCGCGGGCGGCGTGCTGGTTATCTTCAAGACGGCCGACGCATTCGACGGCATCGACATGTTCTGGAGGCAGGCGGGTTTTGCGTCGCCGCAGGCGTACCTGTGTTCGAAATTCGGCATCACCTATGACGATGCGCCCGCCAACATGACTCTCGGCGGGCAGCGGTGCGTGCACAGGACGTTCGGCAGAGGGCACGTGGTGCTGGCGGATCATGTGCCGAGCACATTTGTTCACAAGGCGATTGCCGAGGATGTGTATGTCCCGTTTGTCCGGGGGTGCGTGCAGAAATACCTCGATGAAACTCTCATCGAACCCCAGTGCTTCGTGGCGCGACGAGATCGATTCGTTATTGCACACACGTTCGACACCACCACGACGCTGCAAGGCAAATACGTCGACATCTTCAGTCCCAATCTAAGGGTCCTGGCCAACGCTGAACTCGGTCCTGATACGAGCATGATACTTTATGACGTCACTCGGCAGATGTACGGGGAAGCACCGGCAGTGCTTTACAGCACGTACCGGCTAATGGGCAAGAAAGAGGCAGCCGACCAAACCACATTTTTGCTTGCAGGTCCCGCCGGCACCCACACCGCAATACGTTTGTATACGGCAGGGAAGCGACCAATCGCGATTGAAGCTCGCACTGCACGGGGCAAGGCCGTCGAGGTTACTGTAGAAGACGGCGGCAACCGTACGATTCTCGTGGGCTTTGACGGCCACACTAAGGGCGTGGGCGTGAAGATCACGTGGGAGGATTAGAGAACAGAACAGGCGATGCAGTAGTCGTCGGCTTCAATCATCTTCGTACTCATCAGATTCGGCGAGAACTGCCTGCGATTCCGGTGCTGTTCGGCCATAGACAAGATGGTTGTAAACCGATTCGATCGTTGCGACCATTGTCTGCGGCGCGAATTTCTCCATCACAGATTCACGAGCCTGGTACCCGAGCCGGAAACGCAGATCGGGATCCTGGATGAGCTTTTCGCAGGCTTCGATAAGCTGTTCGACGTTTTCCGGCTCGATCAGAAAGCCAGTGTTCTCGTTGACGACCTCGCGCGCCCCGTCGATATCGAACGACACGACCGGCTTTGCGCAAAGCATCGCCTGCGGCAACACCCGCGCCAGCCCTTCGCGGAGCGAACAATGCACCAGGATGTCCGAGGCATGAATCGCCAACGGTATCTGGTCCGGCGGCAGAAGGCCTGCAAACCTGAACCTGTAACCCAAGCTCGCGAGCTGTATCTGCGATTTGATCTGCTCGGTCAGAGCGCCGTCCCCAACGAACAGCCAAACAAGATTCTCATACTTCGGCGCCAGCGCCGCCGCAGAGCGGATGATGTATTCATGGCCCTTCAATTCGGCCAGCCGCGCGATACAGACAACGACTACCGTCTGCTCCCCTATGCGGTACTTGCGCCGAAAATCGCTCACCGCCTGCTCGCTGGCCGGCTCCAGAAAGGCCTGCTCCTCTATCGCCGAATAAGCCGTCACAAAATCACCGGGCTGTCCGATCCCCGCGGCCATCGCCTTTTCCGCCATCGCGTCGGCCACGCAGATCATACAGTCCGTGCGCTTCGCGGCAGCCTTCTCGACGGCAATATAAAACCGGTTCCGCGACGGCTTCTCGTAAGGATGAAAAGGAAGCCCGTGAATAGTATGAACAACGTACGGAAGCCGCTTCGCTCTCGGCCCTGAACGCACTGCATGCGCGGCAAACCGACCCAGTATACCTGCCTTGGCCGAATGCGTATGCACGATGTCCGGCTTGAGCTGCCGAATCAGTTTCTTGATCTGAAAGTAGCTGGCAAGATCGTACTGCGGCCGAATCTCGCGCCGCAACTTGTTGACGACGATCGTTTCGTATGGGGCATTCCTTGTCTGCTCGAAAAGCGCGCCCTCCGGCCCGATCGCCGGACCGGTGATCAGGGTCACCTCATGTCCGTGCTCGGCCAGCAGACGACAGGTGATAAGGGTGTTCTCCTGTGCTCCGCCGAGTATCAAACGGGTTATCACGTGTACGATCTTCATAGCCAACGGCATTAAGCCACACGCGGCCAGAAAAATCAAACAGATTCCACACTCCGCCGTTTAAAAAATCCGCACGCAAAGTCAGTAGTTAATCCGCATCAGGCACAGCCCCGAAGCGGGAGCGACAGGCCCGGCCGCCGAACGGTCTTTGGCCGCAAGTATATCCGCCAGGTTCTGCGGACCCCATCGACCTCTGCCAACCTCCACGAGTGTCCCCACGATGTTGCGGACCATATTGTACAGAAATCCGTCCGCCTCGACGTCTATGAGGACCCAGTTCTCGTCCCGCATCACCCTGCAACTGGTGATCGTACGTACCGACGATGTCCGACGGTCCGCAGCATTGGCGAACGACTTGAAGTCATGCCTGCCTTTAAGCATTGCGGCCGCCGTCGCCATTGCCTCCACGTCCAGCATGCCCGGCCGATGCCAACAGAACCGTATATCCATCACGGGCCGCGCCGGCCCCGTGTAGATGCTGTACCGGTACAGCTTGCATTTCGTGTCGCTGATAGCGTCGAAAGACGGGCTGACCTCCTTTGCCTCGGCAACCGCGATATCCTGCGGCAGTATATTGTTGAGTGCCTTTGCAAAGTTGGCCGTGGGCACGCGGCTGTCCACGTCGAAGTGAGCCACCTGCCCCAGTGCATGCACGCCTGCGTCAGTCCGCGAGCTGCCGAACAACTCCACCTGCACGCCGCATAGACGCTCGATCGCGTTTTGCAGCGTCTCCTGAACGGTCTTTCGACACCGCTGCCGCTGCCAGCCGGAGTACTCGGTCCCATCGTAACGGACCACAAGCTTAATTCTGCGGTTGCCCATATCGCCCCAAGAGAAAAGCCGGACGCTGAAACGCCCGGCCTTCACTTTAACACACCTTGTGCGAGGAGCTAAATTAATTTTTCGGCGATCTGCACCGCGTTTAGCGCCGCGCCCTTGCGAAGCTGATCGCCGGCCACCCAGATGTTGATGCCCCGGTTGTCCGGGATCGATTCGTCCTGCCGGATCCGACCTACGTAGCAGTCGTCCTTGCCGGTCGCGTCTATCGGTTGCGGAAAGCGATTGTTCTGGCGATCGTCCATCACGCTCACGCCCGGCGCCGTCCTGAGAATCTCGGTCACCTCTTCCGGCGTGATCGGATCACGGAACTCCAGGTTGATGCTCTCACAGTGCGTCCGCATCACCGGCACGCGCACGCACGTGCAGGTAATCGCAATCCGGGCACAATTGAATATTTTGCGAGTCTCGAGCACCATCTTCATCTCTTCTTCATTGTAGCCGTTGGGACCAATCTTCGAATCATGCGTGTACAGATTAAACGCCAACTGGTATCGCAGCGTATTGCACGTAACAGGCTTGCTATCCAGCACCTCGCGCGCCTGCTGGATCATCTCCAGCATCGCGCTTTGCCCAGCGCCGCTTGCCGCCTGATAAGTGCTGACCACCATCCTTTTTACGGGGTTGGCCTTATGCAGCGGCCATACCGGCACGTTGGCGATAATTGTCGAACAGTTCGGGTTGGCGATAATACCCTTGTGCTGGCCGATGGCCTCCGGATTAATTTCGGGGATCACCAGCGGCACCTCCGGGTCCATCCGGAATGCGGATGAATTGTCAACCACCACCGCACCCGCATTCACGGCCGCGGGCGCAAACTGCTTGCTCCGACCGCCGCCAGCCGAGAAAAGGGCTATGTCTATCCCCAAAAAACTGCCTTCCGTTAGTTCTTCGATGACGTGCGTCTTGCCCTTGAAATCGATCTTCTTGCCCGCCGATCGCGAACTGGCCAACATCTTCAGCGAGTCAAACGCGAAGTTGCGCTGCTCGATAATGCTCAGAAATTCCTGCCCTACGGCACCTGTAACCCCGGCAATTGCCAGATTTACGCTCATAGTACTACACTCCAAAAAACGTTAACCTCTAAGGAACTCAAAAACTTAGCACCTTTTACTCACAAACGCAAGCGGGATCGATCTGATATCCGCGCAACCCCCCGGCTCCTCGCTCGTCCCTTGCGAGCCGGGCGCGGATCAAATGCACTTGAGGATATGAAGTGGATCAGCCGATCTCTTCGTCGATCCAGCCCAAAAGTTCTTTCAGGTTGTCGATCGTGATATCGCCCATGTGCGCGATGCGGAACGTCTCCTGTTTGAGCTTGCCGTATCCGTTGCCGAACACGGTATTGTGCTTTTTCTGGATAGCCCCGATCACCTCGCCTACATTGATGCCTCGCGTGTTCTTGACCGTTGTCAGCGTATTGGACGCATACTCTTCAGGACAGAACAGTGCGAAGTTCTTCTTCGTCCATTCACGAACGAACTCGGCCATCTTCTTGTGCCGCGTCCATACGTTCTCCATTCCCTCCTCCAGGAGCCGCGTGCACTGGTAGTGAAGCGCCATGATATGCGGAACCGCCGGAGTCGTCGGCGTTTGGTTCTTCGCCGCCGATTTGGCGAACTGCTGGAAGTCGAAGTAATAGCCGCGGTCCGGAATCGTCTTGCTCTTGTCCAGAGCCCGATTGCTCACTGCGAAAACAGCCAGTCCCGGCGGAATTGCAAACGCCTTCTGCACCGACGCAAAAACAACGTCCCACCCCAGTTCGTCGAAGTGCATTGGCAATCCCACCATACCGCTCACCGCGTCCACGAACACCAGTACGTCCGGATGCTTCTCCTTGAGCATCTTGCTGATCTCGTAAACGGGATTGGTCAGCCCGGTCGAAGTCTCGTTGTATACCATCGTCACCGCGGCGTACTTGCCTTCCGACAACTTTGCGTCGATCATGTCAGGGTTCACCGCCTGCCCCCACTCGACCTTCAACTCCTCAACCTTGCGCCCGCAAGAACGAGCTACGTCGGCGTACTTGTCGCTGAACGCCCCGCACATCGTGCACAGAACGGTCTCATCCATCCGCACACAATTGCGAATGCTCCCTTCCCACACTCCCGAAGCCGACGACGTGCTCAGGAACACATTCTGATCGGTGAACAGTATCTTCTTGAGCATGTCGACCGTCTCGCCGTGCAGTTGCGAGTACTCCTTGCCGCGATGCCCCAGCGTTGGACGGGCAAGCTGTTCGAGGACTTCCGGCAAAACGTACACGGGACCCGGAATAAACAACCGCGGAGGGTTCTTCCAGTCTGTCATTTCTGATGCTCCTGTTTTCTCATTTGTTCAGTTTATATCCTCTCTACCCAGGGCGATCTGCGAACGCCCAACTACACTTGTTTTCGACGTAAAACCTGCCGTCTTTCAGTATTTGTAAATCACCATGCCGGTGAAGATCTTAGGATGGAAAAACGTCGATTTCTGCGGCATCTTTTCGCCTGCCGCGGCTACGGCCTTGACCTGCTCGATTCGCGTCGGATTCATGAAAAAGACCGCCTGGGCCTGACCCGAATCCACCGCGGCAATGGATTGCTCGATCGCGTTTCCTATGTCTTTTATGTAGTCGATATGGCTCTCGTCGGCCAGTTCCTTTTCGCCTATGCCGAGTCGTCCCTCAAGCACCAGTTTGTGCAGTACGTTTACGTCGAGTTGTCTCGCCGCCGGGCTCATTCCCGCACACGCCGCCGCCATCGCGACCTTGTCCTTCAGAGCGGCCACGTAGAAGCAACTGTTCCCCGCGTAAATGCCAAATGCGTTCTGGCCACGTGCGAACTGCTTTGCCATTGCCTCGAACATCTCCCCCCGGGCCGCATCCTTCTCTTCGCCTGTCGCGAATCCAAATCGCTGCACGTCGAATTCGTCCGCAATCTTGCCGATCAGCCCTTCGATATCGAACCCCTCCAGATCCGACACGAGCCGATGCGTCGGAAAGATCACCAGCCCTTCGTTCCGCATATTTACGAACGTCATCATGCAGTACTCCGCCGAAGCCTTTTTCGTCTCCGCATAATAGTTCAGGGCCGTCTCGTAGCGGTGATGTCCGTCCGCGATCACAACCATCTTTTCGGCCATCATCTTCTGCAGCTCCACGATATCCGCTGCTCCGTCGATCAGGTAAAGCCGGTGGCGCACTACGTCGTCATCCGAGAAGTCGACCAATGGAGGCCGCATTGCGGCTCGACTGATTACATCCTCGGCCACCTTTGCGGCATCGTCATAAAGCATGAAAATCTGCCCGAACTGCGCATCCACAGCGCGGGTCAGCTTCAGCCGGTCAGCCTTGGGGCCTTCCAGAGTTCTCTCGTGCGGCTGGACGCCGCCGCCCAATTGCTCCAATTTTCCCAAGGCAACAAAACCGCTTCGGCAAAGCGCGCGACCGTGCTCGTCGAAATCCTGCACATATGCATAAATCGATTCGGCGGCATCCTGCTTCAACGCGCCTTGTGCTACAAACGATGAAAAGCACTCCGCCGCCCGGCTGTAGACATTGTTGCTCTCGTTATCTCCGGGCGTGATCTTGCCTCGTGTGATGCGTACCACATTCCACGGGCTGCGCGCATAAAGCACTTCCTGGAATCGCATGTCTATCACGTCATAAGGCGGCGCGATACACCTGCCGACGTCCTCGACCACATCGGCATCGTAACGGTAAGCTGCAAATGCCTTTATCTCCATGTCTGCCCAATCTGCCCGCAGGCTCCATACAGGGAATGCCCGTACAGCATAAGGTGGAGTTTACCTGCACGGACCTGCCCATTCCACAAAAGGCGGGATCATATCAAAAACGCTTCAGGTTTTCAAAGAAAAAAAGGAGGAAATGGCCATACGGCCGTGCAGCGCCTCCACTTCTTACAATCCACCCTTCGGCACGCCCACCTATTGTACAAGACCCCCGCCTCGGATATACTGACCATCAGTTAACGGAAGTTAAAACCTCCTTAATTGTAACCTGGAGACGGCGTTTGCCACAACGCGTGGTTTGATAACGGACGGAACTTATGGCGAAAAATGAATATTCCAACTATCAGAAGAAGGTAATCTCCAACTACTACGAGCATCTTGATACTATTATGCTCACCAAGCTCCAGGAAATCGTAACCGACCTTTACCTGGCGGACTCAAAGGCCAAACAGGACCGACTCTGGGACCGGGCCCAAAAGGCCATGGAAAAACTTAAGATCAAACCACCCGTCATCGCCCACATTATGAAGCAGCGGGACGCAACCATTCTCGCTAAGAACATTCAGGAATGGCTGGGCAAGGCCGGAAAGTAGTCAAAGTCGGCAAACCCGCGGATGGGCGTCCGGCTCGGATGCGCCTGCATACGTGCAGAAACTCTGCCCAATCTCATGGCTTGTTCGCCGTCGGAGATGATGAGAGGATTGCAACACATTGCATGGGGCAACAACGCATGCATCTGTGATCGACGGCAATGACAAAGTCAGGGATCGTTCAACGGCGATGTATCGACCACTGTGCAGCAGCGTTGACTATTTGCCTCTGGCGCAGACAAACCGGCATTTCAGGATGAGGGCGATGGCAATAACGGCCCTTTGTCAGTCAGCACTTGCTATAAGGTTCACTTTTCCGAGTTTTACACCCTTGAGGCTTACTATGCGTTCTGCAAGTTTTGTGATCTCGCTGACACGGCCTCGTAAAAGTATGACTTCAAGACAGTCATGGTGAGCAATGTGGACATGTAAGGAAGATATTGTTTTCAGCAAGTGGCTGTGCTGCAGTTGAATGAGCTTCCGGGCCAATTGTGCCTGGTGATGATCGTACACCACAAACACGGCGGCGATTGCCTCAGTGTGGGGTTCGGCAAGGCGGGACTGAGTCAGACGGTCGCGAATCAGGTCGCGCACTGCTTCTGATCGGCTCGTGTAGCCCTGTGCCGAAATGAGGGCATCGAACTTCTCAAGCAGTTCGCTTTCAAGCGATATACCGACGCGCTGCACCTTGTCCATAGCCGGCTCCTGATAAGTGTTTTCTAACTTGCTGATTGTACCGCAGCGGGCTCTGCTGACAAGTGGTTTTGGGAGGTCAAAAAAATTCTCGAAGAGGTGTCCGATAAATGCGTGGATAGTTTCATGCCAGACTGAATTCCATCTTTTCCGGCACTGTTTTCAGTACTGGCAGTTGCATCTGACCTCTCCTCGTGTTATAATACTGGCAGCAGGATAGCCCATAGAAAGGTGTTGCTTGCGGCGGCAGGAAAGTCGCGCCTGCCCGATGCAAGAACCTGCAATGGATGTAATGTACATTCTGTAAACCGTAGAGGACAAGGGGGTGAACCAATGGATGAAGCGGTCTTCGAGAGTAAGCTCAACGAACTTGTCAAAGAGATGGGCACCACGCCGGGTCCGAATCACCAGAAGGTGCTGCTCCTTGCGCAGCAGACGAGCAAGTGCCATAAGGAATTGCGCAAGAGCGTGGACAGCCTGCAGGAGTCGCTGGACTATCTGCGAATCAGTCTGAAGTATCTGATCTTCGACCTTGAGGCAACTCGCCGGGAAAACGTTCAGTTAAAGAAGATGCTCAAGGAGCAAAACGAGTAGCGAAGAAAGTCACCTTGCGGGCGGCGAGTGCGACTACGCCCGCCGGGACGGAATGGGATAGTGTGTATGGTGAGGCTGCTGGTTCGCCCCGGCAGCCTTTTTTTGTGTCCAGTTGCGCCGTACCGCCTGGCAAAAAAGCCCGACAAGGATGTGCAGCCCCGGCAAGATTACCCGTGTCTTAACTGGCCGACAGGCCCCATCCGTCGACGGGTATGGGCATGTCTTATGGCTATTGGGACCCTCTGCGAGATGGAGCGCATCAGGTAGCCCGGCTGACTTCGCAGGAGTTCAACAAATGCCAGCATGTTTTCCGTCGGCACGTCCCTTTGAACCCCATGCGCTGGTGCAAAAATGTAGCCGCCCTGCCGTCCGGCATTGATCAGCCTTTCGGTCTCGGTGCGAACTTCATCGGCGGTGCCATTGGGCAACGTCACTTGTGTGCTGAGCCCCCCATGGAAGGCCAGTCGCCCGCGGTATTTCTCCATAAGAGAAAACGTGTCCATGACCTCGGGCTGGAAAGGGTTGAAACAGTTCAGGCCCATTGCAATCAGCTCATCAAACAGTTCATCAACTTTGCCGCATGAATGGATCATCACATACTTGCCTGCATCTTTTACCTGGGCATACATGCGTTTAAGTTGAGGAGCGATGAACTCGCGCCACAATGCGGGGCCCATCTGCAGGCCTCGCTGCTGGCCCCAGTCATCGCCGAAGTACACTGCGTCTATGTCGAACTCCAAAGCCTTGCGGATCTGGGTTATGTTATAGTCGGCGATTGCACCCAGCAACTCGCGCACGAAGGCCGGATGCGAGATAAAATCCATCATCAGATTCTCCATACCGCGGAGGGTCCAGGCTCGCTCGTAGAGCGAGAATCCTATTTTGAATACGCGAAAGCAGTCTGGGTATGCCTCAATACGGGAGGGGATTTCATCGAAGATCATGCCCGGCGTCGGATCGGGAAATGTGTAGTATTTCAGCGTCGGCTCAGGCAGAAGGCAACCCTCCACGACTCCTATGTCCTTATCGACCGTGCGGTCCCACACGACACCAAAGTAGTCGCGAAAGCGGGCGTTTCCGAGCTCGGTGAAGAAGCCGATATCGCTGCCCAGTTTTACGAAGTGATTGTCGATGGCGGCATCCACGTCCCGTGCGTCGAGAGCCTGCTGTAGTTTCTCGGTTGCAGGAACCGTAAAGGTGCAATGCCAAGGCACATAGGGGGCTGGGCGCCCCTGTATTGCCAATCGAACCGCATCGCGTTTTTTCATTCTTGTGTCCTGCTCAATCTTGCCATTGCCTGAACTGTGCTCAAAGCTTATTCTTGCTGGCACCCACGATCTCGAGGATGCGATTCACAACGGCAGACGAATCTTCATCTTCCGGGATATCGAGCCAGTTGACATCATGAAATGTTTTGAACCACGTTCGCTGGGCTTTGGCAAGGCGCCGGCTATTGACCTTGATTCGCTCTACGGCCTGCTCGAGCGTCGTTTCGCCCTTGAGGTGAAGGATGATTTCGGCGTATCCGATTGCGCATGCGGCCTGCTTGCTCAGTGGTTTTTCTTCGGCCAACAACGTTTTGACCTCGTCCACGAGACCTTCCTCGATCATTCGCCTTGCGCGCCGATTTATACGGGCGCTTTCTCGCGCCTTGGGCTGCCGCAGACCGATAATGGTCCAGTCCCGTCGCATGGTGTCGGAGCCGAACTGCGTCTGAAAGGAACTGATCGGCTTTCCCGTCAGCTCATAGACCTCCAGCGCCCTGATAATCCGTCTTGCATCGTTGGGGTGGATCCGCGATGCAGCCTCGGCGTCTACCTCCGTCAGCCTGCGGTGCAGTGCATCGGGGGGCTCAGCCTTGAGCCGTTTGCGAATAGCGTAATCGGCGGGCGGACCATCGAAGATGCCATAAAGCAGAGCCTTAATATAGAGTGCGGTTCCTCCAACTGCGACCACCTGCCTGCCTGCGGTCACGATATGCCGGATGGCCAGGTCGGCGTGCCGAAGAAACTGGTCAACACTGAACGATTCATTAGGCTCGATGACATCGATGAGATGGTGAGCAATGGCTTTGCGGCGCTCGATTGAAGGTTTTGCGGTGCCGATATCCATGCGTCTGTAGACCTTCATGGAGTCGATGCTTATAATCTCACCGCCGATTCTCTTTGCCAGTTCGAACGCGGCAGCGCCTTTGCCAGATGCTGTAACCCCCAGGATCAGAATCATGGATCGACCGTGATCTAAGACAAATCTCTTTTTTGCTGTCCGTAACGCCTTTGCGGCGGTATAATACCACAACTCAACAGGAATAAAAGTGTTTTTGTAAAATGGACGCAATTATGCAGGACTTGCCGGCCTGTGGGCTCGACTTGGCCGCGGCACTGGCCCAGAAGGCGCAGATTATAAATGAATCGCTCAACGCCCTGATAGAGGGTCGCCCTGGTCTCCAAAGTTCGATTAGAAAGGCGATTGTCTACACGCTGAACACTCCTGGAAAGCGTGTACGCGCAGCACTGGTATTGTGGGCATGTGAACTTGTCTGCGGTGAGATGCGTCCGGCCGCAAAAGTTGCCGCCGCGGCAATCGAGATGGTGCATACGTATTCCCTGGTTCATGACGATTTGCCCGCAATGGATAACGACGACGTTCGCAGAGGTCAACCTAGCTGCCACAAGGCCTTTGATGAAGCAACTGCGATACTTACCGGCGATGCCCTGCTGACGCTGGCTTTCGAGATCCTCGCCAAAGAAGTCAGGGACCCCGCTACCGCGGTTGCGCTGATCCGCACACTTGCCGAGGTCGCGGGACCTGCCGGCATGATCGCCGGCCAGATGGCGGATCTTGAAAGCGAGAATTGCGACGGCAGCGCCTCGCTGCTGCGGACTATTCACCTGAACAAGACGGCCAAGATGTTTGGCGGGGCAGCCGCAATGGGCGGCATTGCTGGCGGGGCAGACGAGACGCGGCTGGAAGCGCTGGCCGCATACGGCCTTAAGACAGGTCTCGTGTTCCAAATAGCCGATGACCTTCTCGACGTGATCGGAACCACCGAACATCTGGGCAAGACGGCGGGTAAAGACGCCCGACAGGGCAAGATCACGTACCCAAGAATTCTGGGTATGGACGAGTCTCGCCGCACGGCTGCAGCACTCACTGAGGAGGCGATACAGGCTCTGGATGTATTCGGGGCGGAGGCTGACATCCTGCGGCAGTTAGCCGCCCTGCTCCTGGAAAGAACTCGATAATCCATTCAGATTTGGAACTGGTGGAGATTACGTGAAGAATCATATGAAATCCGTGCTTGTTCTGCGATGGCTCTGCTGGTCAATTGCCATCATGGGAGCGATGATAACGATGGGTTGCGCGAATTACAGCAGTTTCTCCTTCGGCATAATAGCCGATGTCCAATACGCCGAAAAGGACAAGGTCGGCACGCGGGAGTACCGCGCCAGCAAGGACAAACTCGCACGTGCCGTCGAACAGTTCAACAACGAGCAACTCGCCTTCGTAGTCCAATTGGGAGACATGATCGACGGCGGCGAAACCGCCGAGCAGGAGCTTCGGGCCGTCACGGACGTGTTCAACGGCCTCAAGACCCGCAAGTACCACGTCCTCGGCAATCACGACTTTGCCGGCATAGACAGAAAGACCGCAATGTCCATCCTCGGCATGGAACGCCCATTTTATGAATTTGCACATCAGAACTGGCGGTTTATCGTGCTGGACACTATGGATCTGGCTGTCCAGGGCGGCTGGGAAGCGGACAGCCTGAATTGTCAGTTGGGGAGGAAGATGCTCGACGAACGTGTGAAGGCTGGTGCATCTAACGCAGTCGACTGGAACGGTGCAATCGGTCCGGCACAGAAACAATGGCTGGAATACGTGCTCAAGGATGCCGCCGAACAGAAGCAGAAGGCACTCATTTTCGCTCATCACCCGCTGATGCCTGCAGGGGATCGGCATAACCTGTGGAATAATGAGGAGATCACAAAGGTGCTGGAATCGCATGACTGTGTCGTCGCCTGGTTCAACGGACACAAGCACTTCTGCGAATACTTTTACAAGAATAATAAGTACTATGTCACGTTCGACGGCATGGTCGAAGACGCCTTCGCCAAGGGTTATTCCATTGCGACCGTATACAAGGATAAGATAGACATACGAAGCACCGGGAAAGTGCCGAGGCTGGCGCTGCCGTTAGGCAAGTAATCCAGGCACGGAAGGTTAACCGGGGGCATTTATATTGCTTGATAACTTATGGCCAAGCTTATTGATAACGTGAATCGACCTGAGGATCTGCGGCAGCTCTCAGTGGAGCAGCTCAAGGCTCTGGCCGATGAAATACGCGATTTGATCACCCACTCTGTGAGCCAGACAGGCGGTCATCTCGCCAGCAACCTCGGCATCGTGGAAGTGGCGATCGCACTACATTATGTGTTTGATTTTCGGGTCGACCGACTGCTGTGGGACGTTGGGCACCAGTGTTACGCTCACAAGATACTTACGGGCAGAAAGGATCGTTTTGCAAGACTGCGCCGACGCGACGGCATCAGCGGCTTTCCCAATCCGAAGGAAAGCGAATACGACGTATTCTCCGTCGGGCATGCCGGAACATCAATTGCGACGGCTTTGGGCATGGCGCTCGGGGCACAGCACAAGAAGACCAACGAGAAGATCGTTGCCGTCGTAGGCGATGCCAGCATCGTTAACGGTTTGTCTTTTGAGGCGCTCAATAATCTCGGACTTGTCAAGCGGCAAATGCTTATCGTACTAAACGACAATTCGATGGCGATCGACGTCACACAGGGCGCCATTGCCAAGTTTCTTTCAAAAGTGCGGCTCAGTCACACTTATGACGACCTCCGCCGCACAACGAATACGATTTTGGAGCACCTGCCTGTAGTCGGCCGACCAATGGAGGGCGCCCTCGAAAATTTTAAGAAGGCTCTGCGAATGGCAATCTCGCCCAGCCGCCTGTTCGAAAGCCTTAACATCCCTTATTTTGGCCCGGTTGATGGACACGACATCACGGCGCTCATCAAATTATTCAAGGGCATGGGCGAGTTGGAGTGGCCGGGCATACTGCACATTTACACGAAGAAAGGCAAGGGCTTTTCACCCGCTGACGACAATCCACGCAAGTTTCACTCAACCGGTCCGTTCGAGATCAACGGCACCGGCGCCAGCCTCATGCAAGGACATCGCACTTATACTGAGGCGTTTGCCGAAACACTTGTGAGCGCAGCCGAGACGGACAATCGCATCGTGGCGATCACGGCAGCGATGTCCGACGGTACGGGGCTGGTCAGATTCCGTGAGAAATTCCCTGACCGCTTTTATGATGTGGGAATTGCTGAGAGCGTTGCAGTGGACACCGCTGCGGGGTTGGCCAGGCAGGGCTTTAAGCCGGTCGTATGCATCTATTCGACTTTTCTGCAGCGGAGTTTTGACCAGATATTCCAGGAAGTCGCTCTTCAGAACCTGCCTGTGGTTTTCTGCATTGACCGCGGGGGCCTCGTCGGTGATGACGGTCCCACCCATCATGGGATGCTCGACATAGGTTTTCTCAGGATGCTGCCCAATATGGTCCTGATTTCGCCAGCAAGCGAGTATGAGATCAAGGAAGCCCTGAGGTTTGCGCTTTCATCGGCTTCGCCTGTAGCGATACGGTACCCGCGGGATACCGTTCCCAACGGCCAGATCGAGGCCGCAACGTCCGGTCAACCATTCGAGTCAGGCAAGGGTGTCAGCATGAGGCAAGGTCGCGACAACATAGTAATCGCGGCTTTGGGCAGCGTTCTGGCCA
>Ga0334883_1000333_pt1 | contig 87886 bp, 74 predicted proteins | sample GraSluR1_MG_6_FD_207230 | JGI IMG/M metagenome (GOLD analysis project Ga0334883, IMG submission 207230) | Sludge microbial communities from methane-producing bioreactor in Wageningen University, Netherlands - Granular Sludge_09_05-R1 | ecosystem: Engineered > Bioreactor > Anaerobic >... | reverse complement strand
GTCCAAATCGCCGTCGGCCGCCACATGGGCCGCGATGTCTGCCGCATTATCCGCAATGTCTGAAGTGTTCGTTGCGATAGCGGCCTGATTCGCAACAATCGCGTCGTCCAAATCGACCAATGCGCCGTGGACTTCGGTCTCGCCCGAAATCACCGTGAAATCGCCGAGGCTCGTCAAGGGAACCTCAACATCGGTCTGGTCGTCGGTGCCCGGATTATCAAGCGCCGAAAGGTCGATATTCCAATCCGCGCCGGCTTCGGTTATCGTAAGAGTATGAGTGCCATGCGTGTAACTTCCCGCCGTGATTAGCTCGTTCGTGTCGTCCAAATCGCCGTCGGCCGCCACATGGGCCGCGATGTCTGCCGCATTATCCGCAATGTCTGAAGTGTTCGTTGCGATAGCGGCCTGATTCGCAACAATCGCGTCGTCCAAATCGACCAATGCGCCGTGGACTTCGGTCTCGCCCGAAATCACCGTGAAATCGCCGAGGCTCGTCAAGGGAACCTCAACATCGGTCTGGTCGTCGGTGCCCGGATTATCAAGCGCCGAAAGGTCGATATTCCAATCCGCGCCGGCTTCGGTTATCGTAAGAGTATGAGTGCCATGCGTGTAACTTCCCGCCGTGATTAGCTCGTTCGTGTCGTCCAAATCGCCGTCGGCCGCCACATGGGCCGCGATGTCTGCCGCATTATCCGCAATGTCTGAAGTGTTCGTTGCGATAGCGGCCTGATTCGCAACAATCGCGTCGTCCAAATCGACCAATGCGCCGTGGACTTCGGTCTCGCCCGAAATCACCGTGAAATCGCCGAGGCTCGTCAAGGGAACCTCAACATCGGTCTGGTCGTCGGTGCCCGGATTATCGAGGGCGGAAAGGTCGATGTTCCAATCGGTACCCGCCTCGGTGATTGTCAGCGTATGGGTGCCGTGGGTGTAGTTTCCCGCGGTGATAAGCTCGTTGGTCGGGTCCATATCGCCGTCGGCAGAGATGTGCCCGGCGATATCCGCTGTGTTCGTGGCGATGTCAGCCGCGTTTGTCGCAATGTCAGCTGTGTTTGTCGCGATGTCGTTCTGGTTCGCCACAATCGCGTCGTCCAAATCGACCAGTGCGCCGTGGACTTCGGTCTCGCCCGAAATCACCGTGAAATCGCCGAGGCTCGTCAAGGGAACCTCAACATCGGTCTGGTCGTCGGTATTATCCATGAAAGCGGCAAGGCTTACGCCTGCACCAGCCGAAATATTCAGGTCAGTCCCGATAAGTGAAAGATCCTGAAGCTCGTTAGTCGGGTCAGCGTCGGCATCATCGACATTGTCCGCCGCAGGTGCCCAGCTTGTGCCGTTCCATTTGAGAGCTTGGCCGGCGGTTGCGCCTTGCTGTGCGATGTCGAGAGGGCTTCCGGCAGTGCCGTCGCCGGTGAGACGCGCAGATGTCGATGCGACCTGACTACCCCAGTCATCGCCGGCAGAAGAAGCGTCGATGGTAACAACACCGGCAACATCGTCAACTATTACCGTTGCGCCGCCGATACCGCGGATGTGCAAAGCGTCGGTTTCTGACGAAGCATTATATGTGTTCGTGCCGTCGGTTACCCTATTGAAAAGGTCCTGATTGTCGCTTCCGGAGGCGTGAAGATTGGAATGCTGGACTTCGGTTAGATGGTAGTATTCATCCGCTGTTCCGCCCTGAAGGCCGATTAGCTCATTATGTTCAAGGATTACGCCACCAACAAGGCTTTCTGCAACTGCCGCACGAAAGGCGTGGGCAACAGAAGTCATTTTTTGGCGGGTATCGAGGACTTCGCCCTCAACCTGGAGCTGAAGCCATAATTCTCGGTCAAACCGCATGGTAAGCGGATTAACCTCACCGAGGGTAACATCGAAAAGGCCGTGGTGAACATCGACCGATCTGTTTTCGAACCAAACCTCGGATCCGCCTGCTTCTGAATCCCAGAATGAAAATCTTATGTTTACGGTGCCTTCAACTGCAACACCGGACGGGTCGGTCAGCTTTCCCTGATAATTCATCTGCTCCGGAACGGCGAAAATCGAACCGGCGAGGATAGTAACCGCAAGAATCAGCGTTAGATACCGCATCTCATCTCCTTGTCATTTGTTTGTCAATAATAAAATAACAAAAAGTAAGTATTGAAGGATGGCCCTGCAATCTCGTGAACAACTCTAAAAAAAAACTTTCATTAAATGCTCACTACTTGTCGATAAATTGCCCAGTTTTTAATTGACTGCTTCGACTTCTAATTTAACATATACCATTTGGCTTTCGTAAGGATCGATGCTTTTTGTCTGTGCCGGTGCCCTTAGCTGAAGCCAAATCGCAACCGATTCACCCGGAAGAATTGCGCTTCCTTTCGATTTTTTGCCGATACCGAAAACCTCGCCCGATGCCCTTTTGCGTCCAAAGGTTACGACATCTTCGGAATCCTTTTGATTGAAATCCGTTTCTCTCACAGTGTTTTGGCCGATGTCGGTAACAACCGCACTTACAACGAAGGCGTTTGTTTCGATGGATTTCACATCCTCGACCGGATGGAAAGGCCCGGGGAAATCTTCAGGCAATGATAGAACAACTTGAAGTTTGGAATTACTCGTGTTGGTGATAACGATACGGTCGGGTTCTCGCATAGTTACGAATTCCATAGGAAGAAGAGCTTCCTCGATAAACCAACCTTTGCCCTCGATGATAAATGAGTTGTTGAAACCACCCACAAGAGGACCATAGGTCAGCTGGCTCGATTTGATAGCATCGCCGGCATGAGCTTGAAAATAATAGGCGATATGTTGTCGTTGGGTTCTGCCTCCGGAGATGGCAATTTTCTTATCGAGAAACCATATATCGACATTCTGAGGATCGGGTTCGAGAAAGAACTCTTCGTCTTTTCCGAATTTTCCGTCTTCGTCGAGATCGATTAACAGCTTTACCCATTTGGGATTGAGAGATGTATTTTCCGAGTTAAATTTGATTCTGAAGGTGTAAGTTCCGCCGATGACGCCTTCGTCCGGCTCGACTCCGTCCTTTTCATATCCCGGTTCCCCTGTCCATACAAGACTCCATTCAGCGAAAATCCCGGAACATAAGGCGATTAAGAGAAGCAGAAATACGGGAATTCCTCTTTTCATAAATTCCTACCAAACACTTTGCAAATAAGAAGTGCGCGACCCTTTTGGGGACATATCGTTGTTAATATAAGGTATGAAAAAATTGTAGTCAAGATGTTTTACAAATGTATGCTCAAAATTTATCTCAACCGCTTTTCGAAAACTCGGTGCGATAATTGCTTTGAAAGAATGATTGACGTTTTACCTTTCGAGGACTATTTTAACAAATATGAAACCTGAGGAGTTCAAAAGCATACTCGCCTCTATTGGAAAAGGCTCAGCCCCTGTGGGATATTATCTTTTCGGCGAGGAGGCATATCTCAAACAAAGGACTATATCCGCTGTAAAAACTGCAACGGTTCAGCCCGATTTTGCCGAGTTCAATTACGACGAGATGTGGGGCAAGGATATCGGCGATGGCAAGGAGCTGTTCGATGCCATTTTGGCATTGCCGATGATGGCCGACCGTAGGCTGTTAATTCTTCGCGAGGCGGAACGATGCAGGAAGACCGTTTTCGAGGCTTTCAAAAAATTCGTTATTCCAAAAGAGTGCTGTATTGTTGTCGAAGCAACGCCGCCAAGAAAAAATGTTGATTTTCACAATCTTTTCTCGAAATTACTCACACCGGTGGAGTGTGAAATCGCCAACGATAGGGAGATGATCTCTTGGGTAATTCAAATGGCCTCGGAGAAAGATGTTCAACTTGCCGGAGCTGATGCCGCACATCTTGTAGCGCGGGTCGGGGTTAACCTTCAGACATTGGATTCGGAACTCGATAAACTCGCTTTGATTACCGGAGATAAACGTGCGACCAAAGAGCTGATAGACAGCGTGACCGCATATTCCCGAAGCGCAAATGTCTTCGCATTCTCAGACAGTTTCGCCGCAAGAGATTTCACCACGACTCTTACAATGGCCGAGCGACTCTTCGAGTTCGGCGAATCCGGTTCGATGATGATCGCTTTTCTGAAGGGTGAAATGTTCAATCTATTACGCCTCAAGAGCGATCCCGACGGTTTTGGCAAGGTCAGAATTCCCCCTTGGAAGAAAAAAAATTACATCGGTTGGATTCGCGGATGGAAAAAAAGTGATCTGCTCGAAGTTATCAAAGCCGCCGCGGAAGCTGATATCTCGATAAAAACTGGAAAAACTACAGAACGTCAGGCCGTTATTCAAATTATCGCCTGCGCCGAAACACTGAAAACTCGGAGTTGAAATGACCGAAAATAAATCGAAAAAAACAAGGCCGCTAACCACAGCCGAGATAAAATCGATTCGATTCGACCTCGCTTTCCGCGGATGGTTGTCGCTAATAAGCGCATTGATTGTTTTTGCACTCGGTGTGATATTCACAATCTACGGAATGCCCCTTTATCAAGACAGGAACATTGTTCCGATATGTATTCCTGCAATATGGATTGCTGTCATAGCCCTGGAATGGGGGCTCGTGCGAAGCGGTTTTCAACATCTCGTCTGGCGCAAAGGAAAACACACGGGCATTGTCGAGGAACCGGGTGTAAGCCCAACGAGTATCGTGGATGATATTTTTAATGTCGTGATATTCGTTGTGTGCGTCCCCATCGGCATTGCGGTTTTGGTCGCCGGCGATCTCGGTTTCAGTGATCCATACGCAATCACGCAGATCCCCTCTTCCTTTCTGGCAATGGCCTTCGGGTTGTCCGCGGGAGAATCCGCAAGGTTCAATTTTTGGCTCCGCAAAAAAGGCCTCGTCGATATAGAACACAACGCGAAAGACAAGGACAGCTAATCGAGAAATGAAGATTTTTCTTCGACTCGCCAAATCGCTAATCCCCTATTGGTTGCCGCTTCTTGGGGGGATACTCGCAATGATTCTCTTCACCGTGAGCAATGTTGCATTGGTCTATATGGTAACACCTGTTACCAAAACGATTTTCACCCCCGAAGGCGGAACTATCGAGCAAATCCGCCAACAAAGGGCGGAAGACTCCGAAAAGGGAGATTTCATCACACGCCTCCGAAGCGATGTGGAATCAAAACTCGACCCTTTGGTTTACAAAGAAACAAAACTCGAAACCCTCTTTAATTTCTGTATCTTATTGATTATCATAATGTTCTCGAAGAACTTCTTCTTGTATTGGCAGACAGTGCTTACAAGCGTTGCTCTTCAGGGGATAATGAACGACTATCGAAAAAAACTTTTCGAGCATATCCAAAAACTTTCACTCGCCTTTTTCCACAAAAACCGCACTGGTGAGATAATAAGTCGTGTAGTCTCAGATGTCCAAACCATGCAGGATTCGATCTCGGTATCGGTCGTGGATTTGGTTCGCGATCCATTGTCGATAATACTTTATTACTTTATCCTGCTTTTTATCGATTGGAAACTAACACTTATCATCACCGCCTTGCTACCCATTGTGGGTATTCTTCTCGATAGAATCGGCAAAAAACTTCGGCGTTATTCAACCAGAAGCCAAGAGCGCATGGCCGATGCTGTTAGCATTCTTCAGGAAACCACGAGTGGAATCCGCGTGGTTAAGGCTTTCGACATGGGTGATTTCGAACTGAGGCGCTTTGCAGAGTTCGCCGATGCCTATTTGAAAAATGTTCTGAAGGGTGTTCGTGTGCGAAGGCTTGCGGGGCCTTTCAACGAAATGATCGCGACAGTTATCGCGGTTGGCGTTCTGCTCTTCATGGGGCCGCGAATTCTTGTGGGTAAAGGGATTCCGCCCGAATCCTTTATGCAGTATATTTTTGTGCTGTTTTTGATTATGCAACCGGTCAAGCTATTTTCGGATAAGTTTGCGAGGATAAACACAGGGCTCGCCGCGGCAGAACGCGTATTCGAGCTAATGGACACTCCTCCGGCGATATGCAACAAATCGGATGCATTGCAGGTTAAAGATTTCACCGATAAGATTTCTTTCGAGAAAGTCGGTTTCAAATATGAAAGTGCTGAAGATTTCGCCCTTCGCGATATCGATTTGACAATCGCAAAGGGGGAAATTGTCGCGCTGGTGGGGCCTTCTGGCGCAGGAAAATCGACACTTGCGGATATGATACCGCGGTTCTACGACCCCGCCTTCGGCCAAATCACCCTCGACGGCAACGACCTTCGTGATCTCGACATCTCCGGTCTTCGCGCGCTGATGGGAATCGTAACTCAGGAGGTCGTGCTTTTCAACGACACTGTGCGCGCTAATATCGCATACGGCCGCTCCGATTGGCCTGAAAGCGAAATAGTCGAAGCGGCGAAAGCGGCTAACGCATGGGGGTTTATCGAAAAATTGCCCAACGGTCTCGACACCATGATTGGCGACCGCGGCACAAAACTCTCCGGCGGCGAGCGTCAGCGGCTTGCAATCGCCCGCGCGATTCTTAAAAACCCGCCTATCCTTATCTTCGACGAAGCGACTTCGGCACTGGACACCGAATCCGAGCGGCTTGTTCAGGAGGCAATCGATCACCTTATGGAGGGCCGCACGGCGGTTGTCATCGCACACAGACTCAGCACAATTGTGAATTCTCATAAAATCGTCGTGCTCGACTCCGGAAAAATTGTCGAGATGGGCAGACATAGCGAGCTTCTTGCTCGTGGCGGAATGTATAAGTCATTGCACGACACACAGTTTGGAAGGATGAAATAGATGAAAGATGTGTTTGAGGTTCGTCTTTCGAGGCTTTTTTGCATCGCGCTGATTTTGATTGGCGCACTTTTCGTTCTTGCCGGCATCGATGTTGGTTTCACGAACATTATTTTTGATAGCGTCCTCGAAGCCGGGAGCGAGGGGCTGAAATTCCTTTTCGTCACCTTCACATTCATTATCGGCTCGATAATTATCCTTTCGCAATTGTATTTTCTGATTGTGCCGCCGCTGATGATGAGGGTTACGCCGGAGTTCATCTCCTTCGGGACGGGTTTTCTCTATCAACAACAGAATTTTCCCGCGAATATGCTACTCTCGGCAGACCTTCTTATCGAGGATAGCGCGGTCGAGGTTTTAGGCAAGCGGAAAAAGACTCTTCAGGGGGTCGAACTTCGTTTCGAGCGGGACGAGAGCATTCCATCGAGCATGATAACCTCAGCGGGAATCACTTACTCCGACTGGACTTTGCGACTGCATAAACCCTACATTAACCGCTCTCCGAGCAGAATTCTCTCAGCGATTCGTGAAATTATCGGCAGATGAAGGTTTTAATGCACACCTGTTGCGCGCCCTGTGCGGTGATGCCGCTGGAATCCCTTCGCGATGAGGGTTTCGAGGTTACGGCCTATTGGTTCAATCCGAATATTCACCCATACGGCGAATGGAAACTCCGCAAACAGTCTTTGGAGAAGCTTTCAGAGCTTGCAAACCTGCCGGTAATTTACGATAACGATTACGATTTGACCGACAGCCTTCGGAAACTTCTCTCCAACCCGATTTTCGGCGAACGATGCCTAATCTGCTACGAAGACCGCCTTCGCGCCACCGCGAAAACCGCTGTGGAAAAAGGTTTCGACGCTTTTACAACGACCTTGCTCTACTCGAAATATCAGCTTCACGACGATATCCGCGAAATCGCGGGCAAAATCGCAGAAGAGACGGGCGCAGAATTTCTGTATCGGGATTTTCGAACCCTCTGGGGGCGCGGAATCACGGCGTCCAAGAAGATGGGCTTATACCGCCAGCGATTCTGCGGGTGTATTCTTAGCGAATATGAGGCGGAGATTCAGCGCGAAGAGCGGCGGAAACCCGAATAGCCTTCCTTATCAATCCATCAAGCTCATAAATCGGGCATTCCATTCCATCGAATAAGCGGAAATTAACGCTTAAAAGAGTTCCGTCTATCAAAATGACTGTTTTTACAAAAGTTATGTGGGGTTTTGATAAATAACTATGCGGATTTAAAAACTACCTAATTGGATTTAAAAACATGATAATCGGTTCTAAAAAATAGCAATGCGGTTCTAAAAAAGTGATATACGGTTTTAATCAATTGCCTTTTGCTTTTAATAAATATTTCGCGTGTTAATATGAACGATAGACGTTCATGAAATGTGAAGATAGTCGGGGAAAGGTTTTCGGAGACTGCGCGGCCTCAGAAACTTCCGGAAATACCCAATCCAAGCTCGAGCCTGCCGTCGGGGGTCTTTCCGGTGAATGCCATCGGACGGACGCCGAAACCGCTCTCTTCAGTAATCTCAGCATCACTCGGTTGGTAGCGAAGGACATGAACCACGCTAATAAGCCTGTTTATAAGCCCTGCGGCGAGGGTTATTTTCGCGTTGCGGTAGGAAGTTTCGCTTTTGGAGCGCATCGCCTCGTAGGTGTCCCATTCATCGTAGTCCGTCCATTCCCAGAAATACTCGTCGTTTTCGGGATAAAGGGGGATTTGGTCGCGATAAACGAGGTGATACCAGTTGTTGTATGAGTCTCGGCTTCTAAATCTCAGAACATCCTCAAAGAATTTGTCGTCTTTGCCCTGAGGCCGGACTCCTGCGTGAATCGCGGCGTAATTGCGATATTCCTGTTTGAGCCAGTTTCCGCGGACTGAAAAAGTGGCATATGTTCCCCAAACCGCGCCTTCTGCGGCCATGAAGTAGCCGGCAGTGCGTTTATCGCCGAGATACATTTCACCTGCGCCGGGAACCAGCATAGACAATCCCGCCGCGGCCCATTTGGATTTGCCGGAATCGCGAGTTTCTTCCTCGTCGAAAAAACCGCCCGAACCACCGAAAGGATTCGGTGTAACCTGCGCGTAAAGCCCCGTTACAAGGGCAAGCAGAAGCGATATGGCGATAAATTTCCTCATCAGAAAGTCGCCAAATTGAGAACTAACCGAGGTTCGGGGTTGCCATGGGAATCCAGCGCTATGTCGGTTTTGAGGCTGGGCTGGAAGGTGAAGCCCTGATAGATTCTGTCGTTGGAGCGTTTGGCGGTCCATGCGGCGTCGAAAGCGCTAATGATGTGGTTCAGAATCGCCCCTCCGATGAAATATTTCGCGGTGGTGAATTGGTCGTTTGCATCTTTGCGCATCACCATATATTCGTTGCGCCAGGCACTACGGAAGAACGCGTTCGCTTGGCCTCCGCGAAGGACATTGAGAATATCACCCTGTGTCCGCGCAACGCTGAGAGTGGAGTCGCGGACGGCGTCGCGGTTCGCAAAATCGTTCCAGCCAAGGACAAACCAGTCATATTTGCCGATCATCTCGTAATAGTCGTGATTTTTGTTCGGTGCGAAAGTTGTGTCGCCGCCGACAATAACCGTATCGATCGGAAGCTGTTCCGTGTAAATATCCGCCGAATCGATTTGGTTCGCGAACCAGTCGTAATAATAGTCGAAGCTCCAATTATTGTCGGCGAAGGCTTCATATTCCTCGATCCCGTCGTTGCCCTTTTTATTGAAGAGAAAATACCCAGCCCACAATCCGGCCTCGATTGCGAAGAATGTCCCCGCTTTGATATAACTTCCGGCGTAAAACTCGCCCGCACCCGGAAGAGCGAGGGATAGCAGAAAACTCGTGCGGACATCTCGCAAATCTTCGCTCTTGAAAAGTTCATCCTGACCCTGCCCGGGGAAAGACTCTTCCGAAGAGTTTTCATTCGCCTGCGCGAGAAGCAGGATTTCTTCGCCGGGCGGTAAAATCGGCATATATAGCGATCCCGATATGGGTGGGTTCGCCATTGTTGAAAAGGTTATCGCCGTTAACGCAATAATTATGACTATTCTGGACATGCTTCCTCCCGCATGTTGATTTACTTCGCCACCGCCACTCGGAACATCTCCGAGGCAGTTTTTCCGCCTGATTCGGCGGTGAGTTTCGCCCAATAAACCCCGCTTCCGACATTGGATACTGTCCATTCGGTTTCGTAAGGGGCACCCGCCGTTGCTGAGTTTTTGAGCGATGCTATGTGATTTCCGGTTATATCGAAAATATTGATTTCAATCTCGACATCGGCCGATTTTGAGGCTATTTCATAGCGAAAATTAGTATATTTACCGGCCGGATTAGGATAACAATAAAAAGATTCTATTCTCAATTCTTCGGCAAGCGGCGGATCCGATCCGGGGGCGTTTTGAAGGAAGGTGTGCGCGGCATCGGCCCCCCACATCGGCCAAGCATCCACACCAAGCGAATCAGCGATGCCGTGCCAGAAGAAAATCGAGCCATTGGTGCTCCCAAGAGCGAGGCCGATTTTGCCATTCGGGTCTCGGAAAAGGCAGGGTGATGCATTCGTAGGGCCACCGTTGAGGGGGAAAATCGATGGCGACCTACCCTGCGAATCGACACCGAGGACATTTCCCGACCCCGAGGGCAATATAGCAATCTCGCCAGTGAAAACCGGCGGTGCAAGGATGTCCTCGCATTTGAACGGGGCGTTTTCTGAGGGGAACCCGCTGTTGCGATATGAATGTAATCCGCCGCGTCCCGAAATCAGTATCTCCATTGCACCGTCGCCGTCCAAATCGGCAATTATCGGGCTTGCAAGCGAGGTGTCCGCAACCGAGGCGGGGAAATCGCCTAAGGACATACCGAGTGAATCGAGCGCAAACACTCGCCCTGAACGCGACACACAGATTATCTCTCGCGGAATACCGTCATTGTCGAGATCCGCGCGGGAAATATAGGAGATGTCAGCGGCGGGCAAGAGGGTCTGACGTCGAACATTGCCCGACCAATCGTAATCGTAGAGGAAAGAGGACTGTCTTTTTGCAAGAACATATATGCCGCTCTCGTAGGGAGCAATCCCTGTGATTTCGCCTCTGGCGTCAACATTGCGAATTCGTCCGCCTGAACCGTTAAAAATCGTCCAGTGTTCTGCGCCATAGGCGATTATCTCCAGTCGCCCGTCGCCGTCGATGTCCCAAAGCGAAACCGGCCTTTCCGCAGACTCAAGCGCATTTACCGGAAATCCCGAAACCGCCGACATCATTCCGGATGGCGCGATATTTCGCGGGTTCCATGCGTAAAGCCTGCCGTCTGTGTCGATGGCGACAATCTCCGGTAAACCGTCACCGGTAATATCGCCGACTGCGGGCAGGGTTACCCTACCGGCGTTGACTTTGGCCGCGACCGGATAGGGCACGCTGATAACGTTGCCGTCGAACTCCGCGCCCTGAACTATATATCCGTTATCGACGAATGGCTCGCCCTCGGCGTTCCAGATTAGAACGCAACCGTAATAATAGCCGCTTTCGTAAACATAGCCCTCGGTATAAATCTCGTCGATACCGTCGCCGTCGAGGTCTGCCGAATTCAGTGGCGCATAAAGCGGATACACGACTGTTTTCACGATTGCGCTGGGGACTCCCTGGTTAAAGCTCACCGCGACACGAATCTCCGGCGAGAAATTCACGCCGGAAAAGGTAATCCCTATTCCGGTTGCCCCGCCGCTGTTGTTTGCGGAATTTGGATTCGACCAAGGTGTGAATTGCGATTTGTTCGGGTATCCCCAATAATCCTGCGGTTCGCCGTAGGTAACAATAAATCCGAGGTCCTGATAGCCGTCGGCTTCTTCGAGACAAACAAATTTGCGGTATCTATCCCATTGGAGCGTGTTGTTGTTAAAATTGTTTATGCCATTGCCGACGATATCGTCATAGGCCGCCGTCTCGTCGATATGCCAGACCAACGCGCCGTGGCCGGGGAGAAGATAGTCGTAGGATGTCGAGAAAAGCGTGTCCCCCGGTGCACCGGTAGAAGCGCCGATAATCACTCCGGTCGCGGGGTCTTGCTTTAGATACGCAAAATCAAAATCGGATGGATAGCCGAGGCTGTCGAGTTTGCGATAATCGAAATAATCCTGTCGGTTCTCGATGAGAAAATACTCGTAACTGTTTATTGGGATTTTGATTATGGTCGTGCCGTCGTTCATTGGAATCTCGCAGGCTTGCAAAACGATGTCGGACGTGTCCGCCTCGACTACCAAAGGCGCTTCCCAGCCAAGATAAGCCCTGCTCCACGCGTCGGGATAACCGGGAAATGCGCCGTAAACATTATAACAAAGCGTGTCGCCCGAATCGGTAATCTCGCAAATCTGCGCGCCGACACCGAAGCCATTGTCCATCAATGAGAAATTGCCTATCTCGGTGATGAAATTGCCGGTGTTATATAAATCGACAAGACCGAGCTGGTGGCCGAATTCGTGGGCAAGAGCGCCGTTAAGGCAAACATACTGGCCATCCTGCCAAGCCTGCTCGGGCATAATAATGCAATCTTGAATCACGCCGTCGATTGTGAAGGGTAATTTCAGATAGCCGGTCGGCAAATCGTCAGGGCTTGGAATAAAGATGTCCGGCCACCAAGCGGTGTATTGAGGATATTGCGAAGCGACATCGTTCTGCCAGTCGCTTCCGGCGTGGAAAATGATAAAAGCGTCGTAGGCCCACGTGTCGAATTCGCCGTAGGAAATCGCCAGCTCCCAAGAATCCTTGGTGAATTGTTGCAGACGGTCGGCCATACTCCCGCCCATCCAGCCAAGTTCGCCATAGTAGCCCATGCTGTCGGGAAGACGGTATGCCAGCTCATCGCCGTCGGGAAAGACGGTGTATTGAATGAGAACTTGCGAATCGCTAACCGCGAGATAATAGCGCTGAAGCGCTTTGAGATGAGCCTCGAAATAGGCGCGGTTGTGCGGTGGCGGGTCGAAAGGATGTGTCGCCTCTTCACGTGAGCGATAATCGAAAGTTCCGTCGCCGGTTGTGCGTGGGGTAGAATCGGGTTGAAACTCGATACGAATCGCGCAAACACGTATAGTATCAACCGAACCGGCACGCTTGGGTTTTGGAAAAGCCAGCATCGATTTGCGTTCGAGTTCAAGAATATTCCGGTCGGAGACCATGGGTATCCATGGGTTGACACGCTTGAACTCGCTCGGTTCGGCAGGGCCTTTAACAACAAGTTTGCTCGAATAGGCGATTCCACCGATTAGCATAAGCAAGAGGAGAATATGTTTTGCGCAAGCCCTCATCAGTTTAGAACATGACGCTGACAGAGTATCTCAGGATATTCGACAACACGAGTTTGCCCTCGTCGTCGTCTTTTTGAATCGGGATATAACCGAAATCAAAGGCAAAGTTCTTGAAATTTATACCCGCACCGAGAGTGAAATAGTGGATACCCCGCCACTGTTTTGGGTCGTAATCTCCACTACTGACATCCTCGCCGGATTTGGGTATGAAATCATAATCAATCATATACCCGCCGCGAACTGAAATGAAGTTTGCATAGGTATATTCCAAACCGATGTTTTTTATCGCCTCGCGGAACTCTTTGCCAATTGGGTCGTTGCCAACGTTAATGAGGTCTTTGTTGATGTCCGCGGCGACAATTAATTTGTTGTAGTCGGTGTTTAAAGCTCTGTAAGCCAACCCGAGTTTGAGATTTCTGGGCAATGGGTCAGCCTGAGCGGCGTCTATGTAATGAATATCCGGTCCGATATTCTGCACCGCGACACCGAGAGAGAGGTTCTTCACGGGTGTGTCATAGATAATCCCGGCATCCACCGCGAATGTTGTCGCCTTGCCTTCGTCCTGTTCGAGACCTACAGTAACGCCCGGCGCAAGGGCGGAATGAATGAGTTTGAATGTCAATCCGGCGGCAAGATTCTCGCTCAGACGGGTTCCATAGGATGCGGCCACGGCAAGTTCGTATGAATGGAAAGTTCCAAGCGACTCGCCGGCCTCGTCAGTCCAGATGTTAAGGCCTTCGTTGATGTAGGTAATCGCTCCGCCAACTGTTCCCCAGCCCTCGATATAGGTGGTTCCGGAGAGATATTCGTAATAGAGGTCGTCTGCGAGAACCGGAAGCCATTTTACATGCATAAAGCTGATTCCGCTTTTGCCTTCGGAGTAAATTTTGACATCCTGGCCGGCATCGAACCAATATTCGTTGCCATGGCGGACAATTTCGTTGAGTTGATTATCTTTCAGGCCGCCGAAATTATAATAACGGAAATTGCCCTTTTTGTAATCGTATTTGAGCGTGCCATATTCTGTTCCGACCAAAAGATTGCCGTCCGGGGCGCGTTCAAGAGAGGTAATTTTCCCGCTCACAGGGCTTTTCGGGTAGCCGATTACATCACCGGGCTTGAAAGAATTGGGATTCCAACGGTTATAGTATCGAAGGTCATACTCGAGCTTATCGATAAGCTCTTTTGAGGCTTTCGGCCACATTTTTGCGGCCCAGTCTTTTATCGAAATGTCTTCATCGATTTCGGCGATTCCCCAACCGTAGAAATGCCATTTTTTACCGTCGAAAGCTCTAAGTCCAAGCTCCGAGCCAAACCATGTCATATTCTTATCATCGACATAAATCGCGGTAACCGGCGACTCGAATAGCACCTCGTAAGGAATCTCTATCGTGGAGCCTGCGGATGGGCGATCGGAATCGAGAACACCGTTGCGCGCCTTAATCTCAGAAATGATTATATCGAGCTTGGCAGGTTCTTGAATCGGAATAATATCGGCCATAAACTCGCGCCACGAAGATGGATTCTCGACCTGAACTTTGTAGGAATTATCGAACTGGTCGCCCCTCATTTTTGCCGGTCCACGCTCGGTGCCGACCCAAATATCTCGATGCGAGCCGAGGTATAGCGAGTGAATCTCGTTGCCCGGCAATCCCTCGGCGGTGGTTATTCGAAGCCATCTCGCGCCTTTATTCACATAAAGTCCGCGCTTCGTTCCGACAAACACATAATCGCGATCATCGATGCCGATAACCGTAATTTCTCTATCAGTCGGGCCTTGCGGGTCAATAATCCTTTCCCATTTATTCTTTTTACGGACATAGAGGCCGTTTGTGGTGCCTACCCAAAGTTCGCGTTTTCCGCCGTGGATTGCAGTCGGTTCGCCGCCGAAAAGCGCTTCGAAGGGGATATTAACTTTGGTTTCCGGCCTTAGATAGCCTTCTGGCATCTCTTCGAGGCCATTCGCTCGCAGAACCGCCGGAATAATGCGCTCGTTCAGAATCGTCGAATCGTATGTAGCACCGTCGATATAATGAAATATGACATCCCTCATCGATTCCTCTTCGGCGGTTCGATATACCTCGCCGTTACTCCATTTTTTTCCGTCGAGCAAGAACAGCCCTGAATCGGTTGCGGCCCATACCTCATAGGAGCGATAATCGATGTTAATCAACCCTGTTTTCACGGTGGCGATATCTCTCATTTCGACACCGGGGGGCATGGGCACCTCGATCCATTTGGAGGAGAGAGGATAATTGCCAAGCCCGGCGGGATTCCAATATGTCGCTGTGGGATCGTCGGCTACCGCCACAAAAGCCTCGCCCATTCCCGTTGCACGTGCGCCCGGACCGATTAGAAGGAAAAGCACTCCGCCTCGGGTTCTATCCGCAAAAGCTGACAGCGGAATAATCGCTATAAGCAACGCTATGAGAAAAAATCTGCTATTTCGGGATGTCGGCATCCTCAAACCTCCAAAATAAATCATTTACGGGAATCTACCGATGAGATAGGCTACCCCTGCGAATGTTCGTGTTCGGCCTCTTCAGCCAAACTTCGTTATTTAATAGCAATGTAAATGCCAACTATCGAGCCTTGGCAATTTTTAGAATGTCTTGAACCCTCTCGCCATCCTCGGAAGTGGCTTTAATTTTGGCAATATACACGCCATTAGCGACAGGGGTTCCGTGGCTGTCGTTTCCGTCCCAATGCACAATCCCGAAAGCCGGTTCGACGGCGCTTTCGAGCTTCCTGACGAATCTTCCGGACAAAGTATAGATATCGATTTCTATCGAGGCCGGCTCGTCGATGTTGAAGGTTATCTCTGTTTCATTCTTGAAGGGGTTCGGGTAAGCGAGCGGATTCGAAATTGCTAAGATACAGTCGTCCGCCTCGAATATGAACTCCTCGACTGCGCTGTTACCCATATTGTCCCACGCCCTTATTCGGATCGTGTGAATCCCCGGTTCAAGTCCTGAAACGGGATAAGTTACCGTTCCTGAAATATGACTGTTTCTGTCGTATGAAAAATATGACGACAGATCCACCGCCGAGGCTTCCTGGCCGTCGATTGTCATGATAATACCGTGTCCTGTCGCGCCGGATGTGTTTATTCCACTCGAGTCGAAGAAGGAGCAGAAAAGTATGCCGTCGCCGCAAAGAACTCCCATATCGCAAAAACCCGGCCCTTCAAGCGAAATATCTATCAAGGGCGGAATACTGTCAGTGATAACCAAGTTCGTATCTCCATAGAGGGTTAGTGGAGAAAGCACGCCAACACCCTCTTCGTTGCTCGAATAGACATAGCCTGTAATTTTCGCGTTCGAGGTCCCGAAAGAAATATCGATAGGCATAACAAATTCCGCCGTGAATCTTCCGCCGATAACGTCCACAGGACCCGCGAATAGTCTCTTGCCGGGCGTGAAATAGTTAATATTGCGATTAAGATAGGGCGAATAATATGTCGCCCAATATCCGGAATCGTGAACGAGAACATATGCGGTGCCGTTAAAATCGTCCCGAAGTGTCGAATCCTGATGAACCTCGCCGCTAACTTGAATAAGCCTTCCCGCGATGAGTGAATCCGGCTCGGCTTCAAGTTGAACTTTCAGCTCCGGTGGACCTATAAGCATTGTCGGGTCACCGAAAAGGACATATTGCCCCTTTGTAGAACCATAACCCGCGGTGCCTTTCGCAGTTAAAAGTGCAAGGCCGAGGGTAGTGCCACGGTCGCGTCCCCATATATTCTGAACGAGGTCATAATTCAACGCGCCGTTGGAAGGCGCCATGGTCATCCGTGTCGCGGCTATTGATGAATGTGTGCCGGAACCGGGGCGAAGAACAAGCTGTTCGGCGATACACTGGCCGGAAGTTCGATAAAAAAGCCCAACCTCGCAGGAAGCGCTAACCATAAGCGGCAGTTTGCCCTCATTGGTCAATTTCGGGATACTGCTCGTCCCCTCGAAAACTTGCTCGTGCGACCAAAGCCTGTAATTGCCGTGGCCGATGTAGTTTACCAGCACGGAACCATCGTTCCAATAATCGATTAAATCCTTCTGTGCCGAAGGTTTCAGGCCTGTTGAGGTTAGGGGGTAATCTATCATATAGACTGCGCGACTGTCAGTCCATGCTGGAAGCGAGACTATATTATTCGCGGTTTGGGTCGTATGGTCGGAAATATCGCCGATATTGCCTGTTTTGCGGTCGTCGTCAGCACACCAGACATATCTAATGCGCCATGGGCCGTATTCCGGTTCGCTTTCGGCGGCCATAAGCTTGGCGACGAAATGCCGCCAGTCGTTAATTGTATTGATAGGCACTCTTCCGCCGGCAAAATCGGGCGTGTAGTCGATTTCGGTAACGGAATAGAAATAGTCGTCAGGGGCGTTCGCAACACATAAGGCCGCAGGACAGAAAGTCGCCGCGGGACCGGTGATTCCTCGCGGATCCCAGGTCGCATCGCCGACGAGAAGAACATAAACCGGCGGAGCGGGGCTGTTTAGCCATATGTAGCGAAGGAAATCTCGAATCGCAGTCGGGTCGTTGACACCGAAACCGAACTCGTTCAGAACATCCTCGACAAAAACCCACTCGATATCTATTCCCAAATCTTGTTTATAGGCGATGAACTTCTGAAGACTGCCCGCCGTGTCCGTTTCGAGACCCTTCGGAACAAGCATAACCATATCGCAGTCGAAAAGATTGTTTCTTAGGTTCGCAACCGGAGTGAGCTGTGGCGAGGTCGGTCTTTGTGCGAGACTCATTTCACAGGCGAAGTATTGGCGGTTTGAAAAGGTATCCGAAAACACTTGTTTGCCGGAAATTTCAGTAACGTTGAGCAGGCGCAGGTCGGTCTGATTGGTGATATCGAAAACAACCGGCGATGTTCCAAATCCGTAAAGCGCGTATTTCGAAGCCGTATCTTTCCCGGCAAAGGTTAATAATCCCGATTTCGGCTCGAGATCGATGTAATATGTGAATTCATAATAATCGAAAAGGACTGACACACCTGAAAAGTTTATTTCAATAGTATTCGTTCCCTTGGTGAAAGCGGATTCATAATTTCCAGTATAGGTGTAATAACGCGTCGATTGCGATATTGGCGCTCTGCTGTTTACATTGGGTGTTCCAAGCGGCACGCTTTCGCCTTCCACAGGGACATTTCGATAGGAAAAAACAACTGTCTGCGTAGTGTCGAGGCGGGAATCGATATAGGTTATATTTTTGCTCGACGTCCTTTCCTGCCCCCATTGAATATCGTTCGAGGTTTTTGCGAAAACAGCGTCGTTTTCGACATGATGCATGAATTTTCCCCTAACAGCAGGCTCTCCCGAAACCACAAAATCCTCCGCTATAAGCCTCCGCGCAGGGTTTGGGAAAGAGCCGCCTATGGAAATCCAATACCTGTTCTCCGTGGCAAAACGATGGTAGTGATGCGTGGGTTCTCCATCCTGAACGAACCATCCATGCTGACCACGGGCATAGAAATAGAGGCCATCCCCGGCATCGAAACGACCGTCTTCGAGACCAACTGCAAAAAGAGGGATTTCCTTTAGCTCCGGCATCTCAGTTTCGACCATAACCGGCAATTCGCGCCAGCCCTCGTCGAAAATGCGGACATCGTTAGGTAAGACAAGCGAAGGATTATACCCGAGAGAGGTTAGAAATTCGCGGTCGATAACATAAAGCCCCGAATTTGAAATCCCGAAGGTGAACCATTGGTCAGCGTGTCCGAAAATATCCTCGGAAACACGCCTTCGCGCTCTCTGTCGAAGAAAATCCGCGCCGAATGAGGGGTTAATAGAGGAAGAAATCACAGCCTTTTCGAGAGGGTCGGGTGAAAATGCGCTTTTCCTGCCGGGATTTTTGTAATCCACTCTGCATTCGAGTTGCGAAATCTTCTCGATTTGTCCAGTTACCGGATTGAACCTAATCGGATGAATACGCACACTTCCAAGTCGTATATTCCGTGCAAAACCCGCATCGAAAAGATACACCGGATCATCCGGGAACCACCTGTTCTGCGAATAAAATTCAGCAGAGGGTCTATATGAAGGCGTGAACGGCCCTTCCGGCCAACCCTCCCAATGGTTCACCGGCGCGAGAATTCCGCTTTCGAAAGGCTTCCATTCGATGGCGATAATCTTAAAATCATAATCCCCTTCCGAAGGCAGGATTACTGTCAAATCGACACGTGGTATCCCCGGTTCGCCCGGCTCGCCTTCGATTATTGCGCCGGGAATATCGAAAATTAGAAAGCCCTCGTCGGTAGTTGCCGGTTCAAAATCCGGTGTTTCCCATCGAACCGAGATATAATTTTCGCTTTCTTCGAAATTTATCTTGTCTGATGCAGATAGAAATAAAATCGGAATTAGAATAAATATGAATACATTTCTCATATTAACCCCTTTATCTCATTAAAGCGGTGGCATTTTGGTTTTAAGCATAATATGTGCCGAAAGGCAAAGGAACTTGACAATTGTATTGAAAAAGAATATGCTTTGTTTGCGATGGCAAGTGATATTATAGCCATAATTGCCGGTCTCGACCCCACTGGTGGGGCGGGAATCTCGGCAGATATAAGAGCGGCTTCGGCTATGGGGGCTTCGTGCTCGGTGGCGGCTACCGCTATCGCTCTGCAAAACCATAATGAAGGCTTCTCGGTCGAAACGATCCCCCCCGAGGTTTTCCGTAGGAATCTCGAATGTTGTTTTTCAATTTCACCCAGTGCTTTCAAAGTAGGCATGCTTGGAACCGTCGAAATAGCTCAAATAGTATTCGAGTTTCTCGAAAATACTTCCGCGCCAATTGTAATTGACCCGATTATCGAAAGCAGTTCAGGGATGCGGCTCATCGACGATGACGGGCTGGAGTCTTTACGTTGCAGTCTATTCCCCCTCGCAACCCTTGTAACACCGAACATTCACGAAACTGAGAAACTTAGCGGAATGACAATTGATAATTCTTTCGATATTATTTCTGCCGGTGTAAAAATCGCGGAAAAATATCAAACCTCGGTTCTTATCAAAGGTGGGCACTCCAAAAGCGCTCCGACGGACTATCTAATTTGTCCTCAAGGCATTACGGAATTTTCAGGGAAGCGTGTAGAGGGAAATTTCCGAGGCACAGGCTGTTCTCTTTCGACATTGATAACAGTGGGACTCGCCAAGGGCAACAACCTGCAAACTGCCGTCGAAAACGCAAAAACTATTCTCGAAAACGCGATGGCAAATTCTACACCTCCATATCTCACTTTTTTAAAATTATATGCTTGACCTCGAAGCCCAACTATACCTTCTGATAAATACAACTTGGACATGCCCCTTGCTCGACAGGATCATGCCTTTGATAACAAATCAGGAGGGCGGAATTTTCGTAATCCTCGCTCTGGTGGCGGCTATGGCGATACTCGGGCGGCGGGATGGCAGAATCGCCCTTTTGGCGGCAATAGTAGCCGCTGTTATTATCGATGGAATCGGCGGACATGTGTTCAAACCCATCATCGCGAGACCGCGCCCATGTCATCTCGAGATGGGAAGACTATTGGTAAATTGCGGCTCAGGTTTCGCAATGCCCAGCCTTCACGCCGCAAACACCTTTGGGATTTTTACGCCTTTTGTTGTCAAGTTCAAATGGAAAGCGGCGCCGCTATACCTGATTGCTTTCGCGGTCGCATACAGCCGTGTCTATGTGGGTGTTCACTGGCCGGGGGATGTCTTTTTCGGAGCAATTTGGGGATTATTCGTGGGGATTATCGTTGCTTATGTGATACTTTTTATGTTTACAAAAGGCAAGAATAATACGAAGTCAAACGCCTCTGCCGCAAAAAATAGGGTTAAACCTCCCGAGAGGCGAGATTCCGAAGAAACACTATGATATTCCTAATCACCCGCTCATGATGACGGCGGGCATTTTCATTCTCGATTTCCGGCGTAACATCGAGTATCCGCGCAATTACAGTGTTATCCTTCGAAACAATATCGAGTTTGAAGAGAACTTTCAGGGAAGTCAGCCTGTTGTATGCAGAGCCTTGCGTGTATTTGAACAGACCATGTTTATTCGAACCGTCGGAAAGAGAAAAACCCTCGCTCTGCATCGCTAAACCAATCGCATGGGCCACTACATCCTCATCGCAGTCGATGAATGCCAGCTCGGCTCCGTTGGCGATAGATTTGATTGCGTTGATGTCGCAAAATTCTTCCACTGCGTATCTCCCACAACTAAGGCTTGAAAAGAAGCAACAAATCTATATCTTGTTGTGAAGTGAAAAGCCAACTCGCAATAATATCTATCCTGTTTAGTATAATAATACTAATTTGCGGATGTGATGTCAAGGGCGATGCGATCGGTTCATACCGCAAAATTCCAATCCTCATTGATTCCAAAGAATCGCCGGAGCTATATCCGCTTCTATCCAAAGCTGTCGAGCGCGAGATAATCACTCCCCGTCGCGAAAAAATCTTCGAGCTTTATCCGGTTGATAGCACCAATTATGCTTGGCTTAAAAATGCGCGGACAACGATCATTGTCGCAAGCCTCGAATCCTCCGGGCCGGCGGGGAAACTCATCCGCCAATCGCTGACTCCCGAAGCTACTAAGGCGATACAATCGAACATGCGCTGGATTATTGTCAAAGAGAATCTTTGGGCCGGGAATCAAATTGTTGTGTTCCTCACAGCCCCGACCGAGGAGGCTCTGTCGGTTCAACTCGACCTTTTCGGCGACGATGTTTTCAACATAATCGACAAATCCGTGAACGACAGAGTCGCTGAATGGCTCTTCAGCAGAGCTTTCGGCGAGGGAGAGAGAATCGCACTGGAGGATTCAATAGCGCGTAGTTACGGCTGGGGAATCCGTGTGCCAAAATTCTGGGAGTGGGAAAAAGGCTCTGGTGAGGATAATTTCCTTTGGCTGAGAACCCTCGAACCGGAGCGCTGGGTTTTTGTATGGCATTGCGATATGGACACTTCGGTCGATTACGATATCGCATGGTGGCGTCATATCCGCGACAGCCTTTGCGCAATTTATTACGAGGGCGATTCGGTCGCACGTAACACGAATATAAAACTCAACAGCACGAAGATTGGGAACCGCCCTGCGATAGAGATTCGCGGGTTGTGGGAAAACCGTCAGAAGCATCACGGTGGCCCTTTTGTGTCCTATGTCCTCTCCGATAAAATCACACGGCGGGTTTTCATCGTCGATGGAGCTGTTTTCGCGCCGGTCGTGCCGAAAGAGCCGTATCTACGACATGTGCAGATTGTATGCAAAAGCTTTCGGGGCGATTTGCCTGCATTTTTCGACGAACGAAGAGAAAGGGGCGATTAGGCAACCTCGAACCAAGCGAAAATTATTTGTGGCTTTGAAATCATTTTCGTTGAAATAAATCGGTCTTGTATTATGATATAGTATATAACAACCGTGGAGGTTCCGATGCGCTCATTTCTTATTAACTTAATCTTCGCGATAGCCGTTTTAGCGGTCGCACCCTTCGAAGATAACCACAGACAACTAACCCCGCCACCTTTCGACGGTCACCCGCCGGTGCATTTCGACTATCTCTATTCTCCAACCTCGTTGCCATCGCTCAAATCTTTCGAGGGCTGGATAGGCATACCTTACAAATATACCGGTATGGCTTGGAAAGCTTGGGGCGAGGGAATCGCTGTTCCGGACTGGTCGGAAGAACCTTCCGTTGCGGAATCTGCAGTGAGAAGATTCATCGATAACAACCGCAAGGTCTTCGGTGTAAATTCGAACGCACTTAGAACCGTTAAGGCTCAGAAACATTATAGAACATGGTATTTTATATTCGAGCAGACACTCGATGGACGGAGAGTTTTCGGAGCGCGGTTGGATTTACGAATCTCGCCGGAGGGCAAGCTATTTTTCATCTCGAACCAACTTCTTCCGGCGGCGAAGGGCGAATTCCTTTCCTCGATGGGAGACGATGCCCTTTTTGCTATCGCTCTTTCGGAGCTTGGTCTTCCGGCAAAGAGCTATCGAACCGGCGCAGAAATTTGGCTTCCACTCGAAAACGAAAACGGCAACATTCAGCTTCATAGGACGAAGGAAATAATTATTCCGGTGGAAGACCCTGTGTCGGAATGGTCGTGCTTCGTCGATTACGACAGCCGGAGAACTGTCAAGCGGCTCAATAATTATTATTACCTTTCGGGGACTATCACCGCAGAGGTTATGGTCGCGCCGGTTTCGCCATGGAATTATAACCATACACGCGAGGTTCAATGGGGAACAGTCAGTTTTGGTTCGATCAGCGGAAACGCCGATGTGAACGGCTATTATAACTTCTCGGCGAGCGGCACGAACACAGTAATTCACGAACTTAAAGGCCTTTATACGCGAATTAACGATTATGCCGGTGCAGAGCCGTATTTCAGCGTGAGCGCTTCAGGCGGTAGTGTCGTGAATATCCATATGGACGACTCGAATTCGGATTTGGAAGAAAGATCGGGCTATGTTTGGGCGATGCGTGCGCTCCAAAACACCAAACTCGTCGATCCAACTTTTACATCGATGGATTATGTCGTTCCCTGTAATGTGAACCGAACCGGCACCTGCAATGCCTATTGGGACGGCAGTTCCATCAATTTCTATCCTGCCGGCGGCGGATGCCAGAACACCGCCCAGCTTAAGGATGTGATTATGCATGAATATGCCCACGGAATCACCGCGGCCATCTATTCCGGCTCGGGCTTTTTGCCGCATTTATCCGTGAATGAGTGTTGGAGCGATTATTGGCCTTGCACCGACGCCAATTCCCCCTATCTCGGTCGCGGATTTTTCGGCGCGAACACATATCTGCGAAATGTGGACAATACTCTTGTCTATCCTGAGGATTACGAAGACAACGCTCATCACGACGGACAAATCCTCGGTGCGGCGTTTTGGCATACACGCGCGGAAATAGGGAAGGAGATTACCGACACTCTTTATCAATTCGCCAGATACGCTCTCCCTTATAACTTTTTCGATAACTACTACGAAGTTCTAATTGTTGACGACGACGACGCAAATCTCGCCAACGGAACTCCGAACTATTGCGCAATTGCCTATAATTTCGGAATTCACGGCATTGGAAGCGGTGCCGATGTTCTTATTAGCCACACACCTTTGACCGATACGGAGAATACAACCACACCCTATCCTGTCTCGGCTAATGTTCTTCAATGTCCTTCATATTCTTGGAGCGCGGACAGTGTTCTCGTGCGATGGTCTATCGACGGCTCGACATGGAATACCGCTTTAATGGCAACCTCCGACGGTTATGTTTATGAAAGTTCGATACCGCCGCAGACTGCAGGAACAGCTATACGATATGCAGTTATCGCGAAAAACAATTCCGGCAATCAGAGATCGAGCCCTGCAAATTGGCCGGCATCACATCATATGTTCATCGTAGGAACACCGATTTCTATCTTCTTCGACGACATGGAAATCGACCGCGGATGGACAAGCGGAATCCCCAGCGACGACGCCACCACCGGCCAATGGGTGCGCGAAGACCCATATCAAACCTACAATACATCAACCGGCCTTATTTATCAGTCCGGCGACGACCATACCGAAGACCCGGGCGTGAGATGTTGGGTAACAGGCAACGCCCCCATGTCCTATGGCGCGGGTTATGCCGATGTTGACAACGGCAAGGTTACGCTTCTTTCGCCGATAATCGACCTGAGTGGAGTAATAAACCCGATATTGAAATACTGGCGCTGGTTCACTTGTGAGACCAGTCTCGACGACTCTTTCTGGGTGTGGGTTTCTGATGACGGCTCTTCATGGCACAACATCGATTTGGTAACTCAGACGCAAAACTGGTGGACAGAGGTTACAGTCCTGCTCTCCGATTATATTTCACCTTCAGCGAATACACAGTTCGCCTTCGTTGCGACCGACTACCGTAGTGGAAGCCTTGTCGAGGCGATGATTGACGATTTCGGGATATATTCCTATATCAGCCTCGATGTCGCAGAGCAATCGCAGAAGCCAGATGAATATTCCATCGGATTCTATCCTAACCCTTTTAATTCGGCGTTGAAAATGGTTTTTGGGTTCGAGCCGAAATCTATCGAGATTTTCGATATTAACGGCAAACTCGTTGCAAATCCGGAACCGTGTAAAACAGTCCTTTGGAATGCAAAAAATCATACAGGTGAAGATTTGCCTTCCGGGATTTATTTCGTTCGCGTGAAAACCGGCGAAATGGAGCTTATTCGCAAAGCCACTCTCATAAGATAATCTTGGTTTATAACTTCGTCGGGCAAGGCCAAAAAAAAAGGTTTGACATCCCATTGTTCGCTCCTACATTGCTCAGTTATTTTCCTTGGGCACAATGGAGCTTTCATGGATAAAGTTGTCATTATACTAATAGTCATTGTGGTGCTTATGATAGGCTTAGTAGCGGCTTTTCAGATTCGCGAAAGACGGAAAATCCGCAGGGGAATTAAGCTTATTCAGAAGTGGTTCGATTTTATAATTCGTCATCCCGATGGTTGCGATATAGAAAAAGTCCGCGAGCTTGGCGACAATGTCGATAGATATCTTGCCGAAACAGGAATCGGTTCAAAAACGATGTATTTCGCGCCGAAACTCGAAAAATATATCGCGGAAAGATACGGCAAAGAGGGCAACGAAACCAACTCTGAGGCTTTCATCCGGCTGGCCGATTGGGAAGCGGATAATGTCCGTCTCGATGTTTATTGGACCATGGTTCGCGGCAATTTCGCGGAATATTACTCCCTAAAAAATAAGGGCGAACATTCGGATTTCGTCAAAGTAGCCGCACCGATTTCTATCCTAAGAAAATATTGGTGGGTGTAATCGCTCAATTCTACCTAACAAAAAAGCCGGACTACAGCCCGGCTTTTGTTCAAATCAATTTTCCGAAACCTATTCCGGCGAGATAGCATCTACCGGACAAACATTGACACAAGCTCCGCAATCGGTGCAGACCTCGGGGTCGATGACATAAATCTCGTCGCCCTCGCTAATCGCGCCAACCGGGCATTCCGGTTCACAGCTTCCGCAGGCGATACAATCGTCGTTAATTACATGTGCCATATTTCCTCCTTGAAGTTTTCGGCCAAAACGCCAATTCGCAAGACAATATATTCGTCCTTGGGGATTGTCAAGCCTAATATTATTTTTTTTGAGTTAGAGAAAATCCCTCTATTTTCAGCAGTTTAGACTTAATTTCGATTCCTGCCGAGAATCCACCAAGGCTTTTTTGGGCGAAAACTCGGTGGCATGGCACGATAATTGGAATCGGATTCGCTCCCACTGCCTGTCCGACAGCTCTTGCCGCCCGATGTCTGCCAAGTTTCTCTGCAATTTGACCGTATGTTGTGGTCTTGCCAACTGGAATTTTCGAGATTTCTTCCCAAACCGCACGCTGAAAAGATGTCCCCCAAAGAAATTCCGGCCTGAGATTCTCTATTACCCCATCGCGGAAATACCTCTTAAAGGCACAAGGAATTTCATCTTCAATATCTGTTTGAACGATTTCGAAATGCCCCCCTGGAACCGTTTTAATGCAAGGAACATCGCCAAAAACCACTTCAAATACTGTGTTCCCTCTGCCGAAAACGGTAAGCTCGATGCCCGAGAAGCTCAAACTGTATCTGCAAATTTCTTCCATTAGGTTCGTGAAAGAAGTAAGGCGCGGATAAAATCGTCGAGGTCGCCATCGAGGACAGCCCGTGTATTAGAGGTTTCGTGGTTTGTGCGAAGGTCTTTTACCATATTATATGGATGCAACACATAGCTTCGGATTTGGCTTCCCCACTCGATTCTTTTCTTGGAAGACTCCACCTCGGCGAGCTGTTCGGCAAGTTCCTCTTCCTTTTTCTGATGGAGTTTTGCGCGAAGCATTTGCATTGCCTTATTTTTATTTTTATGCTGACTTCTTTCATTTTGGCATTGCACGACTATTCCCGATGGGAGATGGGTGATGCGCACAGCGGAATCTGTTTTATTGACATGCTGACCGCCATGGCCGGAGGCTCGATATGTGTCGATTCGCAAATCTTTTTCGTCGATCTCGATGTCGCCGGAATCTTCCTCGACCTGTGGATAGGCGAAAACACTCGCGAAACTTGTATGCCGGCGATTTGCCGAATCAAAAGGTGAAAGCCGAACAAGTCGGTGGATTCCGATTTCGCATTTGAGATAACCATAGGCATAAGCGCCGTTGACTTCGATGTCCACCGATTTTATCCCAGCTTCGTCGCCGGGTGTGATATCGAGAATAGTTGCCGTGTAGCCGGAACTCTCGCACCATCGAAGATACATTCGGAGGATCATCTCCGCCCAATCGCATGCCTCGGTGCCGCCGGCGCCGGAATGGATTTCGAGATAGCATCCGGCGGGATCGTCCGGATCGGAAAGGGTTTGCTGAAGCTCGAAACGCTCGAGTTCCTTCGTAAGTTTCTCGAAATCTATCAGGAGCGTTGCGTATTCCGGATCGGATTGGGAATATAATTCGGAAAGCTCGGATAGGTCATCGACCCGCCCTTCGAGAGAGTTCCATTTTTCGAGTTTGTCCGTTAGAAGTTTCCGCTCGCTCATAAGTTTCTGCGCCTTAGCCTGATCCCCCCAAAAACTTGGATCAGAGGCAACTTCGTCGATCTCGGCGATTCGTTTTTTCATCGACTCCGGGTCAAAGAAACCCCCTGAGTTTGCCGATTCTATCTGTAAGAGCTCTTAAATCGATATTTTGGACTGCCATTTTACCTGCCAAGTTTTATCGGATAATCGTTTCGAGCCTTCCGGGGCCGGTCGAAACCCATCCCACCGGACATCCGCCTAACTGCTCGATACGTTTTATGTAATACTTTGCATTTTCAGGAAGATCGGAATATGTTTTCGCGCCGGAGACCCCTTCTTTCCAGCCATCGAGAACCTCATAGACCGCTTGAGCCTTTTCCAGCTCCTGCGCCGAAGAGGGGTAGCTTCGGCAAACCTTGCCGTCGATTTTGTATGCCGAACAGAGCTTGACCTCCTCCATTCCATCAAGAATGTCGAGTTTGGTGAGGAATATCTTATCTATCCCCCATCTTCTGGAGACCGTCGAGAGAACATAGCCGTCGAGCCATCCGCAACGACGCGGTCTTCCGGTTGTAGCGCCGAATTCGTCCCACTCGTTCTCGCCGGTTCCGCGAAGCTTAAGCGCTTCATCTCCGAAAAGTTCGGTTGGAAGCGGTCCATTGCCAACCCTTGTCGTGAATGCTTTCACTATTCCAACAATCTCTTCGATTTTACGCGGGTCAATTCCAAGCCCGCCCGCAACTCCAGAAAAGGCTGTGCCGCTCGAGGTTACATATGGATATGTTCCCCAATCGACATCCAACATCGCCCCCTGTGCACCTTCTATGAGTAGCCTTTTGCCGCCGTGAAGTGCTTCGGTAAGGAACGCTGAGACATCCCCAACAACCTGCGACAGCATTTTTTTGGTCGCCAATAACGGCTCGAGAACTTCATCTTCGGTGGGCACATTTTCGCCGTAATAGGAAAAATATGGTTTGTAATATTCAATAAGAGCTTTGGTTCGCTCCCTCAGATATTTATCGAATGTAAGATCATCGATGCGGAGGCCTCTGCGAGAGGCTTTTTCGCTGTATGTCGGGCCGATTCCGCGAAGGGTTGTTCCAATACCCTGCGACTTCTCGCCGATGGCCTCTATCCTCTTCGATAAAACCGTTACAACATGAGCCCTCGGGGAGATGACAAGCCTCGAAAGAACCTCTTTGCCGCGTGCTGTAAGTTCGCGTATTTCTTTGACCAATTCCGGCAGATCCAAAACCATGCCGGCGCCGATTACACCGGTTACGCCGTCGCGAAGAAGACCGGTGGGTATTTGATGGAAGACATACTTCTGTCCCTCAAAACATACGGTATGCCCGGCATTTGCTCCGCCACAATACCGTGCGACAATATCTGCATCCTGCCCGAGAACATCGATTGCCTTGGCTTTGCCCTCATCACCCCAGAAAAGGCCCATAACCAGACGGCACTGCGGTTTAGTCGCCATAAGAATCCATCCTATTCTTTATTCAATGAATGCTTTCGGAAATCCGAATCCGCGAACTAGAATAATATAATCGCGAAGAGAATCGAGTCAAGGATTGTTCCGTTTTGTTTCAAGATGGAGGGACATATCGATACGTTAAGGCATTGCAGATAAACAAAAAGGCCGGTTGACCGGCCTTTTTTATTCTTACGCGAGCTACTGTGCTTCAGCTTGTTCTACAAAGTTGCCTCTTCGGAAAATCACAAACCAAAGGAATCCCCAGATGAAACCGAGGCCATAAGCAAAATGAATGACATAATAGCTCAGAAAAGCGGCAGGCATAAACTTGAAACCCTTTTTAACTCCAAGATCGGCTGTCGAGACGACCGCGACGAGTGTGTAAAGTCCTAATATCGCCAAAAGAGGATAAATCGCCCAACCTGTTGTGAAACTTAATACTGTAAGTGCAACGGCCGCTATAACCAAAGCCGGAGGAGCCAGATGCCGCAACATGACCGCGCGGACAAATCTTCCAATCATGAAAGTGCGCCATTTCGCGGCATTGAAATATTCCCGCCAAAGGCTTCGGTAGCTCGGACGGTTGAAATAATAGCTCTTTATCTCGGGAGTAAAAAATATCTTGGCACCGTAAGAGGTAATCCGCTGGTTGTATTCGTAGTCCTGATTCCTCGTGAGACGCTCATCAATATATCCGTATCTATCGAAAAGCTCTCTACGGTAGCATCCGAAACTGGGATTGTCGATGTATCCCGGTTTTGTGCCGGTTCTGGCGGTAACTCCGCCGAGGCCGAAGGGCGTATTTAGAGCGTAGCCAATAGCTTTTGGGATTGTCTTTTCTTCGCCACAAGTGCTGATAACAAGCCCGCCGACAGCATCGGCTTGGCTCTCTTTAAGGTAGCGGACATCCTTTTCGATGAAATCCGGTGGCATGCTGGCATGGCCTATAAAGTGAAGAAGATAGTCTCCGCGGGCGTTGCGGTATCCCATGTTAAGACCACAAGGTGTATTGCCGGCGGTATTTTGAAGTATGCGAACCGTGAGATCCGATTCTCGCTGAAATTCTTTCGCGATTTCCTCGGTTTCATCCACGGATTTGCCGTTGACAATCAGGACTTCAATTCTGCTGTGGTCGTAGGTCTGTGCTTGAATGGAATCGAGACACATCCGAAGATACTTGGCCTCATTGCGCACGGGAATTATGATAGAGACCATAGGAGTATCCATAGGCGGTTTTCCTGCGGCGGAAGATATCTTCGGTTCCTCTATCAGTTGTTCTTCGGTCATCAGTCCTTCATTTACGGTCTTTCGAGCTATTTTTCCAAAGGTGCAAATGCTCAGAGCAAATTCGAGGCCAATTCCGCAAGCGCGCTTCTTTCGCCTTTTAAAAGGTCAACTTGCGCAAATACCTCCTGCCCCTTCATTCTATCTACGAGGTATGTTAGGCCGTTGGATTGGCTATCGAGATATGGAGTGTCGATTTGGTATATGTCGCCTGTAAATACCATTTTTGCACCTTCACCGGCGCGTGTTATTATTGTCTTAACCTCATGAGGCGTGAGATTCTGCGCCTCATCGACGATGAAGAAAATCTTTTCGAGGCTTCGCCCACGAATATAGGCTAATGGCGTAATTAGAAGCTTGCCAGTATCGAGCATCTCACTAATACGCTTGTAGTCCTCGGACTCCTGCTTGAATTTGTGCTTTATCACCGAAAGATTGTCATACAGCGGTTGCATATAGGGATCGAGCTTATCTTTAATGTCGCCCGGAAGATAGCCCAAATCACGGTTGCCGAGGGGAATAATCGGTCTCGCGAGATAAATCTGGCGATATTTTTTTCTCTGGGCAAGTGCGGCGGCAAGTGCGAGAAGTGTTTTACCCGTGCCAGCTTTGCCGGTGAGAGTTACCAGTTGGATATCATCCCGCATAAGGGCATCGAGAGCGAAGGTCTGTTCGGCGTTGCGGGGTTTGATTCCATAAGCCATCGCCTTATCTATTTTTTCGAATGTTTCCGTTTCCGAATTGAACCGCGCGAGCACGCTCGAGCTCCCGTTTTTAAGGATGTAATACTGATTCGGCAATGGCGGAGGCTGAATTGATATCTCCGAAGCCGGCACGGAGAAAGGATCGGAATAGAAACGCGCAATAATCTCCTCATCCACCGAAGTGTGAAGACCCCTTCCGGTATAAAGCTCGTCGATATTGCGAATTTTGCCGGTTTCGTAGTCCTCGGCGGGAATCCCGAGGCTTTTCGCCTTCATTCGAAGATTGATATCTTTCGATATGAGAATGACTTCCCTGCCGGTTTTTGTCTTGCGAATATGGTCGGCCATGGCGAGTATGACATGGTCGGTTTTTTTCTGGCTCAGGGCACAGTTTTCGAGGGCTTCTTTCGGCAAAGAAATCTCGACGAAAAGCCTTCCGCGGTTCTTCCCAAGGGAAATGCCCTTCGTAAAAAGATTATCGCCGGCAATTTTGTCCAACTCGCGAATAAACTCGCGCGCCTCGAAATTGATCAGGTCGCTACCCTTTTTGAAATTGTCGAGTTCTTCGAGAACGACAATGGGCAAAAGAACATCGTGCTCCTGAAAATTGTAGATGGCCTTGTGGTCGTAGAGGATGACATTTGTGTCGATAATGAAAAGCTTCTTTTTCTTTGCTGGCATTTCCTTCATCCTGTTAATATTGATTTTTCTCGATTCCACCGGCGGAAAAATCTTTGTATTATAGGTAACCGTATAATCTATGTCAACATCAATCGCCCCCCCAAAGGGGAATCTCGGCATTCTCGGGAAGCAGATGCCGCGCCATTGCAGGGGGGGAAAAAAATAGCCGCGGAACTCAAAACTGCTGTCCACGGCTAAAAAGTCGGTGTATGAAATTATAATTAAGAGAAGGCTATCTCAGCAGAAGTAAAGTTCCGTTGCAGACAATTCTTCCGCCGGAGTTGATTATATATATGTATAGCCCCGGTTCGACCGGTTTTCTGTGGCTATCCTCGCCAGTCCAAACACGTCCCGGGGCGGAGGATATCTCCGTCTGATGGGGCACTTCCGAACGCCAAATCTCGCGGTTGTTAAGGTCGAAAATGATTATCTCGGCAGGCTCGCTGAACATGTTCGGGTAATAGAATAACGCGTTGTCGTTGATGCCGTCGCCATTGGGGGTGAAGGGGTTCGGAAGAACCTCGCAACCTATAATCGGTTCGATTAAGAAACTCCAGCAATTATGCGATATGTTTGGCGAACAACGGTCGGGGGAATCGCCGATATCGAGACAAACATGCACCGTTTCGCCATTTATGAAGGTCAAGCCGATATCTTCGGGGCGGAAATATATCGTGGCGCAGTTGCCGTTTAATAACCACTCGAAATCGCCATAAACATAGGTTGATTCGTCGATATAAAGTATTGCAGTCGATGAATCAGGGCCGGAAAGGGCGTCGCAAACACGGATTTCGATATCTTGTCGAATATCCCGCACCATAGGTGCCGCCGGCTCGATGAAACTCGCGGTGGGAGGAGTGTAATCGACGATGAAAGACCATGTGAGCGGCATCGTGATATCGTTTCCGAAAATATCCTCGGCATGAGTCAGCGAAACAACAATTGTATCGCCGTCGGGCCAACCGTTTGCAGTGTAAAAGATTAGATATGGCTCTATCCAATACAGAGCGGCGTCTGCGAGATCATAAACAACACCATCGACCTCGAGGCGTATCGTTGATTCGGCGATGCCGTGAGGATCGATAATCTCTATGACAATAGATTCCGGCGCGCAGGCGCTGTAAATCCATGGTTCAGGTTCAATAATCGAAGGCACCGGCGCATTAGGATCGCGCATAAACCACGCAAAACGCACCGAATCGGAATTCGGATCGCACAAATCGGGGCTGTCCGACGCGAACAGTGAAATTATAATCGAATCCCCGGGAGACCACACGAGCCCGGCATCCGTAGAGCCGAACTCGAGTCGAGGATCGATGAAAATCGAGCCGAAATCGCCAATATTAAAGACCATTCCATTTGCATCAATTCGAACAGAAGCCGAATCGAGCCCGCTTAGAGAATCCCAGATGTCGAAAACAAAAGACGCCGGCATGGAGGTTAAGTCTCCCAGGGGCGGCGAGATAAGCTCGAAAACCGGCGGGGAAATATCTACGAAGAAGATACGTGAGGCCTCGAAAATCGAAGTGTCGAACTCCCAACCGCAGGAATCGGCGGCATAGAGGATTTCGGCAAGAATCGTGTCGCCGTCGCGGAAATAATTCGGCGGTTGCGGTGTGTAGGTCAATATCGAATCGCCGTCCCAAAAAAGCGAGCTTTCGTCGTATGGAATCTCGTCGCCATTGATAGTGAAAACAATTGAATAAGGATCGATATTTCCGCAACAACCGCCGCAGATGACATAAAGCTCGAACAACATCCCCGCGATACCGCCCGCGTTGGTTCCGAGAATTGTTACAGTATCGACCCCACCGTGAAAATGCTCGGTAAGGTCGAACTCGTGAAGAGTCCGCCAGCCTGTAGAGCCGGTCCCCGGGTTGCCATGGGTAGTGTCGATATAGACACCGTTGGCGTAAACAGTGCCCTTGTTGTCCACCTGAATTCTGATGAAGGCCGTATCGACATGTGTGCAACCGCTGTTGACGAGTATCCTGAACCAATCCGAATCGTAACTGAGCGCTGGGTATCTGCTCCAAACCCAATCGCAACTGTCGGTATCGAGATGAACCCAGTATGTCCCCCATGGGGTCGGGTCGAGAGAGACAACAGGAAGCCAGCTCATCGAGGTGGAATCGAAAAACTCCACGGTGGAGTCGCTTGAGACTATTTTTATCGTATCGCCGGCGCCGGAAAGCGTCTCACAACAGGAGATATTCATTATTATCTGCTGGTCTGGGCAGGATGTGAAAATATTAGCGGGTGGAAAAAGAAAATCGGCGCAAAGCCCGGAAGAATCTTCTTCCATCGGCGCGAAAAATGTAAACGCAAAATCAGAAGATTGCGCAAAAACACCGGCGACAAGAATTAAAAATAGTGATATATAGATGTAAGTTTTTGTGTTAATCATATCGCGAATAAACCTCCGCTTTTCAATTTTCTATCTGTAAAAATAACACGATAACGCAGATAATCAAGGAATAAAGAAAGATAGATTCGTAAAGTGAACAATACGATTTCCTTTTCCCGATAAACTCCGCCAATTTAGGCCTTGCAATTCGCGCCGAAAGGGGGTAATTTTATAAAAATACGGCTTTATTTCAGTGCCGTGTTTTGATGAGTTGGTATTTAAAGCCAAAGTGCAAAAAGCAAAATGGAATATCCGGCCGCGGACATAAGAAACATGATAGCAATCGCCCTCGCCGAGGACATCGGCACAGGCGATGTTACCTCGGAACTGCTTATCCCCGGCGAAGAACATCTTCGCGCAAAGCTTATTGCCAAAGAACGCGGCATAGTTTGCGGGCTTCGGATAATCGAGGATGTCTATTCCTCGATGGTCGAGGATGTCGCAGTGGAAACACTTTTTGAGGATGGCGACGAGGTCGAATATGGCGACATAATCGCCCGAATAGACGGTCCCGCCCGAACTGTTCTCGGCGGTGAAAGGGTGATATTGAATTTCATCTGTCGCCTAAGCGGGGTCGCAACTGCCGCAAATCGTTTCGCAAAAAAACTCGAGGGCACACGATGCGAGATTCTCGACACACGAAAAACCACGCCCGGCCTTCGCCTTGCAGAAAAATACGCTGTATCCGTCGGCGGTGGCGGGAACCATCGAATCGGCCTTTGGGATATGATTCTCATTAAGGAAAATCATATCGAAGCCGCAGGTGGGATAAGAGCGGCTCTGGACAAAGTCTATGAAAAGGGGCTTCCCGATGTGCCGGTCGAAATCGAGGTCAAGAACATCGAAGAACTTCAAACCGCCATGGAATTTCCTCTCGACAGAATCATGCTTGACAATTTCGATACTCAAAAGATCAAAAAGGCGATTCAGCTTAGGGAAAAGGCCGGAAAACATATCCCTTTCGAAGCCTCCGGCGGAATCACTCTGGAGAATTGCCGTGAATACGCCGAATCCGGAATCGAGTTCATCTCCAGCGGAAGTATCACACATTCGGTGAAAGTATTGGATATTTCCATGATAGCCGACGAAAGATATTACAGAGAATAAAATGGGCGAAAAAAAGCGCAAGCTCATATCCTATGCCATTTACACGGCGATATTGCTTTTCGGCATTCTTGTCGGTTTCATCATTTTCGATAGAGTTCTGATGCCCGTTTATACGAAATCAGGCGGCACAGTAAGCATTCCGGACGTTACAGGAATCCCAGCCGGCGATGCCCAACAAATCGCAAAAAAGGGCGGTTTCGAGTTCAGGATTATGCGCGAGGAGCATAGCGATTCGGTTCCGGAGGGGTTCGTGATTTCCCAAAGACCCGAACCGGGCGCACCGGCGAAAAAAGGACGCAGAATTTCGGTCGTAGTCTCGCTTAGCGAAGCCATTACCACTGTCCCGAATGTTGCTGATGTGCATATCGCAAAAGCGATTTTACAGATAGAACAGGCGGGGCTTCGTGTTCGCGACACAATCTACCAAAACTCCGATTCGATAAAAAATGAAATGGTTATCGGCACAATGCCCGATATTGGCGAGGAACTTATCGTCGGCTCTTCGGTGGATATTATTGTCTCGCTTGGCTCAGAAAGAGGGCTTGTGGTCGTTCCGAATTTCATGGGGCAGAATATCGACCACGCGAAAGAGCTTGCGCGAAGTGAAGGCCTTTTCATCGTCGCGAGCTACCGGAGAATTCCATCTGTGCCCGAAAATACAGTGTATCGGCAAGACACAGAGCCAAGCGCAAGGGTTGAACGCGGTTCGACTATATATGTTGTCGTGGCGAAATCAGAAGGAGAGTAGGGAGGGCCTATGGAAAAATTCGATCTGCTTTTGGCGAAGCTCATCGACGACGAAACCAGCGGTGCCGAGCAATTAGTGCCGGTGGCTTTGGATGTTATCGAGGCGATACTCGAACACGATTCCGAAGAAGAAATCGCCCGAATGATAGACATCACAGCCGAAACAATTCAAGAGCGCCTTCCCGAGATGATAGCCCTGCGAAGAATCGCAAGGTCGATCGAAAAGCTACCGAGGGAAAACCTTCACGAGGAATTGGCGATACTCGTTTCGGAGCTTCGCGAGAGAAGAATCCGCGAGACCGCATCGGTAGCCCAGCTGGCTTCGAGTCTTATCCGCGAAAATTCCACGGTTGCAACTATAAGCCAAAGTAGCACTGTTTTGAACGCCTTTTTCCGCGCGAAAGACTCCGGACTTGATTTTCATGTCATCGTGCCTATCGGCGAACCGGCCAAAGAGGGGACTTTAACCGCAAAACGTCTCGCCGAGCATGAAATTGATGTTACCCTTATTCCCGATGCCGCAATGGCGATAGCCGCCAGCAGAGCAGACTTGGTTATTGTTGGTGCGGACGCGATAACACGTGAATTTTTTATCAACAAAGTTGGGACATCGATGCTGGCAATTGCGTCGAGGCATTATGGCGTGCCTTTCTATGTTTGCGCGAGATTGGTCAAGTTTATTCATCAGGAGAATTTGCCACGGCGGCTTCGGACGATTAGCGCCTCGGAGTTAAATCCGCCGAAAAGCGAATATATCACCGCCGGAGCGCCGTTGTTCGACAAAACGCCGTTATCGTTGGTTACGGGCGTAATCACGGAGGGCGGAATCGTCTCGCCGGAGCGCGGAATAATTGAAATAACCGAGGTTGAAGATGATTAAGGCTGTTTTATGGGACTTGGACGGAACAATCCTTGACACAACCGAACTTATACTCGAATCATACAGATACGCTTTCCGAAAGGTATTAAAAGCCGAAATCGACGAAAAAGAAGCCCTCGCAAATTTCGGGCGAACGCTTTTCGATGCTATGAATTTATACTCTCCCGAAAATGCCGAGACTTTGATAGAGTGTTATCGCGAATACAATCATAAGCATCACGACAAGAAAATCCGACCTTTCCCGGGAATTATGGATGCCCTTGCAAATGTTCGTCGTAGAGGATTCGAGCAAGCTGTAGTTACAAGCAAGACCGAGTGGCTTTCCAAGCGAGGACTCGAGCTTTTTGCGCTCGATGGTTATATCGACGAGATTATCGGCTTCGAATCGACCAAAGAACACAAACCGAAGGGCGACCCGGCTATCGAGGCTATGAAACGCTTCAAAATAAAGCCGGACGAGGCTATCTTTGTCGGCGATTCTTCAGCGGACGAAGGTTGCGCAAAAGATGCCGGAGTAGCTTTCGTAGCCGCGCTTTGGGGGCCAAATATTAATTTCGTGGAGAATTGCGAAGCCTGGGCGAAAATAGAGGACCCTCGGGATGTTCTGCATCTGATACCTGAAAAGGGTCCGAGAATATAGCTTTCAAATCCGTTATGGTGAGATTATGAAACTTCTCAAAGCGATTATTATTGTCGTAGCGGCAATTTTTCTTGTCTCCGGTTGCTCGGATCAGGGCGATATTATTGGAATTACCCTTTCGACCAACTGGATCGCGATGACAACCTCCCAAACCCGCTCAATCACAGCCACTACACAGGGCGGCAATGCTTCTATCGAATGGCATTCCAGTGATGAATCTATCGCTATTGTTAACGATGGTATTATTACAGCGATCTCGAAGGGAACTGTTGCGATTACAGCATCCACGGATGATATTTCGAGCGAACCATGTTCAGTTCACATCGCCGAGGATTGGATTTTGTATTCCGACGGCGATCAGCTTAGGCTAATCTCCCCCGACGACAGCCTCGAATTGGCAATTCCGGGCACCGGCGGCGCGGAGTTCAATATCAAAGGCCCGCTTCTTTGGACAAACCAAGGCATCGTTTACACAACACTCGCACCATTTAATTACAGCTATTTGTGGTTTCTTCCCTTCGACGGCGCAGTTTCGCGGATGATAACGCCGGACACTATCGAACCAATTTACGATATTCGCCCCTCGCCCGCTGGTGGAGTGTTTCTCACGGTCTATCAGGATATTCATTCATTGAATCCAACGCAGACATTCCCGGAGTATATCAACTCCGAGCATCTCTATTATTCGCGTTCCGGTGTTAAAATGGAGGGTCTCGATATCAGCGCTGATGGCACGAAATTTATCACAGCCTGTCGTCTTGGGACAAGCCCGAGGCTTATCCTTTTCGATCTCGACGGTGAATCGAGTCAGCCGATTGATACTTTGCAAGTAACTTATCTTGCCGCATGCCCTCGTTTCAATCCCACTGGCGACAAAATCGCCTATGGTTACGCGACAACTGTTGGAAGAGTCTGGACCATCAATGTCTCCGGTGGAGCGCCATCGAATGTAATAACCGAAGGACAGGAAATCGCTGGAATCAGCTGGTCGCCGGACGGAACTCAGCTCGCGATGTGTGTCCGAAACGTGCTCAATCAATATGAGTTATGGATTGGCAACCCCTCCACTGGCGGCACACGCAAGCTTACCTCCGCACAACCCTCTCCCAGACCCTATTTCCCGCAATGGATCGATTGACACACCACGGGGGCGCAGTTAGGCCTTGAATATCTCTTTAAGCGAATGAAAGTTCGTAAAATCGGCCTTATTGATTGCGATAGCCTCCACACTACGCCATCCGGAATCGCCCTCGTGAGCATGGACTGCTATACAATGACAAACCTCGGGGGGAAGACCCATCTCGTAGGCGAGAGCACAACCGCTGAAAGGATGGCGAAGGAATTTGCCATTTTTCGATTTGATATAATTGCCATCTTTTATCTCATATTCGAGCAATTTGCCGACATCGTGAAGAATACCGCCGGCGATTAAGACGTCGCGATCATAAACATAGTCTTTATAGGCCGCGGCCATTCGCTCGGCGTTATCAAGTGCCATTTCAGTAACCTGACGTGTATGTTCGACAAGACTAACGGGATTATTGGGGATTAAAAGCGTGAAGGGAATCTCGAAAAGATCGCTTTCCGACCAGCCGCCACGCTTGGTGGCCTCTTCGAAAGTCGCCTTTACCAGTTTTCGTAAATTTTCGTCCCATATTTTCTCGACTACGCCGAGTTCTTGCCATAACTTGTCCATTTCTTCTCCTTATTAATGTTGAAAAACCAGATGAATATTAGCTATTAATGTGCCATTTATCAATTTGATTTTCTCGAATGAAAGCTTATCATTAGTCCGTTATGGCGAAGGAAATCAGAATTAGGGGCATCGTGCAAGGGGTCGGATTCCGGCCTTTTGTCCATCGGTTGGCGACAGAATTCGGATTAAAAGGATATGTGCTAAACGACACCGAAGGAGTGCTTGTGCACATCGAAGGCTCCGACGATGCAATATCCGCCTTAATCGACAACATCGAAAAGCGCGCACCCAAGCCATCGCAAATAAATGAGATTCAGATTTCAGATAAGCCGGACAGAGGCGCGGAAGGCTTCGTTATTGTAGCCAGCGAACACCGCGAGGGCGAAGTTACGGCGATTTCCCCCGATCTGGCAACCTGCGAAGATTGCCTTCGAGAGCTTTTCGACCCTTCCGACCGAAGATATTTCTACCCATTTATAAATTGCACCCTCTGCGGGCCTCGATACAGCATTATCCGCGAATTACCCTACGACAGGCCAAATACAAGCATGGCCCCCTTCGAAATGTGCGAAAAATGCGCATGCGAATACTCTGAAATCGCCGACAGGCGCTATCATGCCCAACCCGACGCCTGCGAGACTTGCGGACCCCATTACGAGTTGCTCGACTCCACCGGAGATCACATCGACACATTCGACCCAATTGCAGAAGCCGCTGTAATGTTGCATGAGGGCGGAATAATCGCAGTTAAAGGCATTGGCGGATTCCATCTTATGGCCGATGCGATGAATATCGATTCTATCGAAAAGCTTCGCCTTCGCAAATCGAGACCGAGCAAACCCTTTGCACTAATGGTTTTCGACATCGAAGCCGCGCGAAAAATTTGTGAAATAAACGATTCGGAGGCCGAATATCTCGCCTCTCCCGCCTCGCCGATTATTCTATCAAAAATCCAATCGACACCAAAAATCAAACTTCCTCAAACCATCGCCCCCGGTCTTGACATGATGGGGATATTCCTTCCCTATGCTCCGATTCATCATATTCTGATGGGTATAGCTGGGCTAAAATTCCTCATCGCAACCAGCGGAAACCGCCGCGACGAACCAATCGCATGCGACAACGAGGAGGCAATCCACGATCTCGATGGTATCGCAGACGCATTCCTCGTGCATAACCGCGATATTATCGGCCGCACGGACGATTCGGTCGGTTTTGTCTTCGAGGACGAACTCGTTCTGACCCGCCGAAGCAGAGGTTACGTGCCAAGGGCGATTCGCCTTCCGGTTTTGGGCGAGCCAATTCTCGCAGTGGGTGCTGATTTGAAAGGGACTTTCGCCCTCACACGGCACAACGAGGCCTATCTCTCACCCTATCTTGGCGATTTGACCGGCGAAAAATCGGTGGAGCTTTTCGAGGAAGTCCTCACACGCTACCTCGATTGGCTCAAAATTGCCCCAAAAGCGGTCATTTGCGATTTGCATCCTGATTATCAGAGCACAATTCTCGCCGAAAAAATTGCCAAGGAGCGCAAAATACCGCTATTCCGCATTCAGCACCATTACGCCCACGCGCTCTCGGTTATAGCAGAACATCACCTCGATCAGGGGAAACATGTCGCAGTCGTCTTCGACGGTCATGGTTACGGTCCCGACAACACAATTTGGGGCGGGGAATTTCTTACAGTCGATGGGATTAATTTTGAGCGAGAGGGTCATTTACACAAAGTTCCTCAACCGGGCGGAGACAAGGCCGCCAAAGATGCTCGAAGAATGGCTCTATCATGGGCATTCACAGCCCTCGGTGAGGATCTCGAGACGCAAATTCCGGAAATCGTAACATCCCTCGGCGAGAATGCGGGGACAATTCTCGATATCATAGCTCAAGAACGCGCGCCGATAACATCCAGCGCGGGAAGGCTTTTCGATGCTGTAGCATGCCTTTCCGGGGTTTGCGAGAAAAACAGCTTCGAAGGGGAATGTCCCCAAAAACTCACAGCAATAGCCGACAAAGATGAAAATAGTGCTTATCCCTTCGCTATTTTAGAAAATATCCTCGACCCATCGCCAGCAATCTGCGAAATTATCGAAGACCGCAGGGCAAAAGTATCTCCGAGTATTATATCAGCACGATTCCATAACGGTCTCGCCGGAGGAATTATCGAAATGGCCTCGCGTATCGCGGAAAAAATCGGAACATCCTCTATTCTCCTCTCCGGTGGCGTTTTCCAGAATCCCCTGCTCCTAAAATTAGTTGTTGAAGGCCTTCGCGAGGCAAATCTCAATCCCTATTGGAATCGCGCGATTCCCCCCGGGGATTCCGGCGTGGCTCTTGGGCAGGCATATTATGGGGTTCTAAGGCAAAAATAACATCTCAAAACCCATCTTCGGACTCAGTCTTTTCGGAATCCTCTGCTTTCTGACTTTTGCGAATCTGTTCGCCGATAAAATAATCTCTGTGAAATATATGCCCTGTCCCCTCGGTGCTTTTCTTTGATGTCGTTTCCTCGAAATCGCAGAAGTTGCATTTAACCGATGTTACCACAGTATAGGCGTCCTCGAATCCTCCCTCCGATTTTGTAACCTCGATTTCCATCCATCCGTTGCAACGAGGGCATCTGTGCTTTCCGAGTTTCCGAGCTTGAATTATCGACCCAAAAAAGAGAAAGAAATGTGTCAGAAGTGCAATAATCGCTAATCCCATCACAGGAGTTCCGTTCGGGAAAACCGTGAAGGCGTAAACATCGACCGAGATAAAAAAAATTCCCGCAAACACAGGTGTCCAAAGTAATCCTCTCGACGGCATACTGAAACTCTTCCTTTTGCTCCAAACGCCTATGTTTATTAACCATCCAGCGAAATAAACCGCGCCTATCAATGCGATTATTGAAAAAATCACCGGAGTCATAGTCGAACCTCCCTTAAATTTATACCCTCAATAATTAAACATTAAAGACATTAGAAGATATTCTGATATTCTCAAATAGGCAATCTTTTTTTTCCCGTAAAGACCATGCCTAAGGGATTGAAACGCTTGTTTTTTTTTCAGTTGAAATAACTACGGTTTAAAATAAATTGATCTGACATGAATGAAGCGAAGACAGTTGCTATCCCCCTTTGGGTCAGAAAGATCTTTATTGTTATCATTTTCTTTCTAATCTCCAGTTCTATTTATGTCGCAATTAACGATTTTAACGCCGGCAAGATTGGCACAATTCTCTCGACAAAGATAGATTACAGAATTCCCTTCAATCCTCGCTGGGTTTGGCCCTACTATTATTACTATCTGCTCCTGCTTTTCCCGATTTTCTTAATCAAGGACCGCCAAGAACTACGAAAGGGCATCCTTTGCTTTGCTATCACTGGCTTGATTACGTCCGTTTTTTTCTTGTTGTGGCCTACTCAGATGTTGAGACCGGTCGTTTATGGCGACTCACTTGCAATAAGACTCGTGCGGGGAATTTATCATAGGGATGAGCCTTTCAACTGCTTCCCAAGCCAGCATGTGGCATATAGCTTCACCGCGGCCTTTATAATTCTTAGGAATAATAGAACCCTCGGGGTTTTTGGCCTCGTTGCGGCTTTGACTGTTGCCGCATCGACTGTTCTAATAAAACAACATTGGCTCGTCGATATACCATCCGGAATAGCAGTCGCCGCTATATCGTATTTTCTTGTCTATGGATTCTCATTTAGGAAAATAAAGGGCAATCCGGCAGAACTCGTCTAAGCTACTCTTCCAGTCTCCCCAAAGCCTGCGCGATATTCAGCGAGGCGTCTCCGATATGCTCGAAATTCTTGAGAAGATCGAGGTAAAGAAGCTCGGCATGAGGATCAGAGCCGGCTTTCATGCGTTTCTCTGTCCTAATCCGAAGATCGTCGCGAGTGCTGTTGATTTTGCATTCGAGTTCGTAGGCGTATTCAAGCTCTGTCTGTTTGATACGGCCATCGAGATGTGTGCGGTAGAAATCGACATACTCCAAAATTAACTTTGAGTATTCCGCTATTTCTTTGTTTGCGAGACGGTGGAATTTGAGACGCTCGTCGTAGCGCCGCTCGAGAACGAGGATTAGTTTGAAGAAGCTGTCCGCGATGTTCTCCAGCTCGTTGACGATTCGAATCAGCGCGCTGACATTGCGCATATTCGCCTCGCTAAGCTCATCCTGCGAGCAGTCGATAAGGTATTTCGATATTTCGAACTGCATTTTGTCCGTCAACTGCTCCAATTTGCGAACCTGCAGAACTTCATCCCCCATTTTCGATGTCGGATGGCCGAATACATCCATAAAGATGTTGAACATATCCAGTGTTATCTGCGCCATCTTGTTGATTTCTCTTCGGGCTTCGAGAAGATTAAAATCTGCTGTGTCCTGAAGTCCTGTCGAGATGTATTGCAGAGAGTATTCAACCTCGATATCGCGCGGCTTTGGTTTCACAATATACTCAACAAGTTTCGCAAATTTTACTGTGAAAGGCAGGAATATCAATGTATTTGCAATATTGAACAATGTGTGAAATAGAGCTAAGTCGAGCGGATAATTCGATTTCACTGCGGAATCCCATGGTGCAATGATCAGAACGAAATCCGCAAAATACCTAAATATCAGGGAAATCCAAAAAACACCGAATAGATTGAAAAGAAAATGTGCCCGTGCCGCGCGTCTAGCGTTGACATTTGTGCCGAGGGAAGCGAGATAGGCCGTGATTGTAGTTCCGATATTCTCGCCGAGGACGATTGCCGCGGCAGTGTAATAGTCGATCCAGCCGAGATAGACCATCGTAACGGTAATCGCCATCGCCGCACTGGAAGACTGGACAACGATGGTTAAAATCGAGCCGACAAATACAAATATTAGGTAGGATAAGAACCCAAGACCGGTATATTTTCGCAGAAACTCCAATGTTTCGGGATGGTCTTTGATATCCGGCACGCAGTTTTTGAGGAACATTAGACCGATAAAGAGAAGGCCGAAGCCTATAAGTATTTCGCCGATGTCCCTTCTACGGCGACGCTTAGAGAAAATAAGAGGCAATCCGATGCCGATAACCGGCAAAGCTATGGATGCGATATCGAACTTGAACCCAACTAAGGAGACTATCCACGTAGTGATAGTCGTGCCTATATTCGCGCCCATCACAACGCTGATAGCCTGAATAAGCGTTAGAAGACCGGTATTGACGAAACTGACAACCATAACGGTCGTCGCGGAAGAGGACTGGATAAGCGAGGTGATCAAAAAACCGGTAAGGACACCGGTTACTGGATTGCGGGTCATGTAGTTAAGGATAGATTTAAGCCGTTTGCCGGCGACTTTTTGAATACCGTCGCTCATGACCCTCATACCATAGAGGAACACGCCCAGCGACCCCATTATCCTTAACAAACTAACAATCATCGTTAATATCGTTTTAATTTTTCCTTAACGAGCGATAAGAATAACACTTCTGAGCCAAAAAACAAGGCTTTTCTGAGAATTTCTGGGATTAGGCTTGTGTTTTTTATCTTCTTATAATTTTCTTGAAATCATCCCTCTGATGGGTTATCATAACTGCATCTAAAGTTTAGGAGCATTCATATGCGCAAAATAGCCTTCATCGCTTTTATCGTCCTAATCGCTCTTTCCGGTTGTGAAAGGCGGCCTTCGCCATCTGATTATATGGAGATGAAAAAGGCGCGAAAAGACTTCAAGAAACACCGCAAAGAGTGGATCGAGGAGATGCATCGGGTAGAGCAGGGAATCGACTGGCGAGTAATCGACCGCGAAACCCGTCGGGCCAAAACCGCTCTTCGCCTCGCGAAACCAGCACTTATCGCGGGCACTACCGAAACGCTCGCGGACGGACATCTTTACGGAAGGTGGATAGAGCGCGGAAGCGATAATCTTTCCGGAAGAATGCACACCGCCGATGTCGATTTTGACCGCGGATACATCTACAACGGCTCTTCCGGTGGAAATATCTGGCGCGCTAATCTCGATGGCGAGGGCTGGATTTCGCTGAACGATGAGATGCAAATCAACGACATCAACATGGTGCGCGTAATCGACCATGCTGGCGGAAAGAGGCTTATCGTCGCCGGAAGCTGGCCGGCATCGGTTTATTTTACAGACGACGAGGGCGTTAATTGGCATTCAGCAGACGGGCTCGACGCAATTCGAAGCTGGGGTTGGTTTAGGTCCTGCCAAATCGCTAACGACTCCACCCGCTCGATTTACCTTCTCGGCTCCGAATGGGACTATGATTTGTGGCGTCAGCGCACTGTCATATACAAATCTGTCGATCACGGCGAAAGCTTTTTTAAAATCTATGACCACGGCCTGTCGCCCAATCTTCACGATCTTTGGACATCGCGATTCGATACAACCGATGTATTCTTACTAATTCGCGAGACTCTCACTGTATTCGGCATCTGTGGCATAGACACTATCTCGACAATCCCTCTTTCCGGCGGAATCACAGAGGTTACTAATGTGAATCTAACGGGTTGTTACCGCGATGACGAGCATTATTTCTATACTGCATATGCCTATAATGCAGGCCATAGCGACATCTATGGCTCCTCGGCAGATGCTGAAAGTTGGTCATATCGCGGAAGAGTCGAAGAGCACCCATTTTTATTGAGCGGCAACAATTTCACATGTAGCAATATCAACCCGAACAATTTATTCTTTGGCGCGGTGCAGGCATATCGGAGTTTCGACGGCGGCGCGACATGGACGATGCACAACAACTGGTGGGACTACTACGGCAACGAGGCGACGATGCTTCACGCCGACATCCCCGGAATCGACGCGATACTTACCCCCTCCGGCGAGGAATTTTTGCTTATCTCCACAGATGGCGGGCTTTACATTTCCCGCGATTCGATGATGTCTGTGAACAATCTTTCGCTCTCCGGTCTCGCGGTGAGTCAGTATTATTCTACCTATACCTGCCGATTCGATCCGAACATAATTTACGCCGGAAGCCAAGACCAGGGATTCCAGCGATGCCAGAGCGATTCCGGAGGCATGCTCGATTTCGACCAGCTGATTAGCGGCGATTACGGACATATCGTCTCATGTGACGGCGGATATAGCATTTGGACAAACTACTGCGGTTTCACTATGTTCTACCCGAACGCGATTTCCAGCGATTGGAAGGTAACATGGGAATTCGAAGGCAGTAATTACCTATGGTTGCCACCGCTGATGGAGGATCCAACCGCGGCAGACAGGGTTTTCCTCGGCGGCGGAGGCACCGACGGCGGCGCTCATATTTGGCATCTTCGCGCACACGCTCTGTGGATAAGCGCCACCGAGTTATCCTTCGATTTCAGCCTTGGCGAGGAGAATATCAAGGTCGCGGCGATGGCATATTCGCCTATAGATCCTCATTTCCGCTATGTGCTGACCAATGTCGGTAATTTCTTCTACTCTACAGACGGCGGAACGGTTTGGGAGCGATCTCCGGCTTTCACCGGCCCGGAAAGCCACTATTTCTACGGCTCTTCGATAATCGCCTCGCCGGTTAACCTCGGCACGGTATTCATTGCCGGAAGCGGATATTCCAACCCCGCAGTTTACAGATCGATCGACCACGGCTTGTCTTTCACGCCCATGGATGACGGTTTGCCTAACACTCTCATCTATGAGATGGCAATTACGCCAGAATCGGAACTTCTTTTCGCGGCGACAGAGGTTGGTCCTTATGCATTCATCTTCGACGAAGACCGCTGGTTTGATATCGCCGGCCATTCCGCGCCGGATCAGGTTTATTGGACAGTCGATTATATTCCGGCAATCTCGACGGCGCGCTTCGGAACCTATGGCAGGGGCATTTGGGATTTCGTTCTCGATAGTGTAACAGCCATTTCAGAAACCGAAGAGCATCATTTACCCATCAAAGCGAGTTTGCGGGCGCATCCGAATCCATTTAATTCCGAAGTAACGATAAGTTTCGAGCTTCCGCGCGAGTCTCTCGGCGAACTGAACATCTACGATTCCGGTGGACGGCTTATTACCAGACTGCATTCGGGCATCTTCAAAGCCGGCGGGAACAGCTTCGTTTGGAACGCGAAAACTTTGTCCGGCGTCGATGTGCCCTCAGGGAATTATCTCGCCCTGCTCACAATTGACGATTTAACCTCGAACACAAAACTCGTCTTGGTGAAATAAAAAAGCCGCCCCATAAGGACGGCTTGCGAAACTCTATTCGATTGTGCTATTTAAGTTCACTTGTGCAGTTCGGGCAACGTGTTGCCTTGATCGAAATTTCGCTGAAGCAGAAGGGACATTCCTTTGTAGTTGGCTCTGCGGGCGGATCAACAGGCTTTTCCCTCTTTAACTTGTTGATAGATTTAACCATTCCGAATATCGCTAATGCGACGATAAGGAAATTGATAATTGTCATCCCGAAAGCGCCGTAGTTTATGGAAACAGCGCCGGCGGCCTGTGCATCGGCAAGGGTGGCGTATGGGCCTGTAATTTCCGCGCCTTCTTTCAACACAACGAAGAGATTCGTAAAATCGACATTCCCCAGAAGAAGCCCTATCGGAGGCATTATAACATCGGCGACTAATGATTTTACGATCACGCCGAATGCGCCGCCAATTACTACTGCCACTGCAAGATCGACGACATTCCCGCGCATCGCGAATTCTTTGAATTCCTTAAACACGGTATCTCCTTAGAAAAGATTGTAATTTAGCCCAAGTGACAAAGTCTCTTTGTGTCGGCCTTTCAGGTCGATTTCTTTGTCGTAGAGAAGTTGAATCTGAAGATTTACAGTCAGATGCTCGGTGATTTTCGCTGAGAATCTGTTCTCCCAGTTGACATCGGGGGCTTTCCAATAATCGGCTTCGGGAGTTCCCTCGCGTGCTTCCGCCTCGGAGCTGAAAAGGGCATTAAACACGACAAGCTTACTCGTGTAGTTTATACGATTGTCCGCCAAAGGCATTCTAAGCTCCGAAACCCATTCGAGACCGCCGTCGTTAGAGGTCTGCGTCTCGAAATCCTCCGGTGCAATCATAACATCGCGGTCGATATTTTGCCGAACACCGAAACCCAGTCTGCTCGTGAGCTCGCGGTGCTCATTTTTGAATATAACCCTCGCCACACCCGCGCTCTCGGTTAGCTTAATCGGGTTGAAAACCCTCTTGTTCGCGGTAACTCTGCCGTCTAAAAACTGGCTCTCGAGTCTTACTGCGGCATAGGGATCGACGAAAGCACCAAGCGTAAATCTGCTCATCGATTCAAACTCGATGAGGTCGTTGGATTTTTCGGGAACGCGCCACTTTTTTGACGCGACATCCTGCGAATGCGTTTGCCCGAAAGACAGTTTAAGCGTGTTTTTCCAATGGAACCATTCGTTAATCTGTTTCTGCGCGAGCATATCCGAGTTCGCGACCCAATTAAGCGCTCCGGCGTCTCCACCCGCCCAGTTGTCGCTAAAATTGCTCATGCTGAAGTTCATGTCGAGGTTCATGGATTTCTCCCATACTCCAATCTCGGCGGCAAAAACCGCAACCACAGCTAACACGATGGCAAAAATCACGTGATTTCTCATCACTCTCCTTGAGAATATTTTTTATGATATTGAAACATAACCCTTGAATAGCCCAACTGCAATGTTTTTCTGCTAAAGAGAATTTGAATTATTCTAACGAAATTACTTGCATTTCGACATCGTGTTGATTACATTAAGAATTGCTTTTTGGCCGAGACGATTTCGGCTATTGAAATCAGCGCCCGTAGCTCAGCTGGATAGAGCGCCGGACTACGAATCCGTAGGCCGCAGGTTCGAATCCTGCCGGGCGCGTTTTTTTAAAACGAATCTGTAAGCCAGCGCGCTTCCTTGAAACGAGTGCATAACTCGTGCGTTTTTTGAGGTTCTTTGAATGAATATCGATAGGGACAGTTTTTTTATGGCGGAAGCCCTGAAAGAAGCCCAGAAGGCTTTCAACAAAGGTGAAGTCCCGGTCGGCTGTGTAGCTGTCGAAAGCGACACCATTATTTCTCGCGCAGGAAATTTAAGAGAGAAAGACCCCACCGGCCACGCCGAGATGATTGTGCTTCGCGATACCGGCGCTGTGATTGGCAACCGTGTATTGGATGGAATCACGATTTATGTTACCTTGGAACCTTGCCCGATGTGCATGTCCGCCATTATGATAGCGCGAGTCGGCAGGCTCGTTTTCGGAGCTTCCGACCCGAAACTCGGAGCTGTCTATTCGAGATGGAATTTGCCGAACGACCCCTCTTTTGGGCATTCGATTCGTATCGCTTCCGGAATCCTCGAATCAGAGTGTATGGATATTTTAAATCGTTTTTTCGAGGTAGCGCGGAAACGATGATTTTTCTATTTTGTCGATAATTGCGAAATCAATCGAAGAAGTAGCTCTTACGGCAATGTCGTTTTCGTGTTCTTTGATTCCCGGCCACAATGACCCAAAACGGAGAGGTGGCCGAATCATCGAATATGTGAAACATATTTAAAAAAGTTCTTTGATTCCCGGCCACAATGACCCAAAACGGAGAGGTGGCCGAATCATCGAATATGTGAAACATATTAAAAAAAGTTCTTTGATTCCCGGCCACAATGACCCAAAACGGAGAGGTGGCCGAATCATCGAATATGTGAAACATATTTAAAAAAGTTCTTTGATTCCCGGCCACAACGACCCAAAAACGGAGAGGTGGCCGAATCGTCGAATATGTGAAACATATTCAAAAAAGTTCTTTGATTCCCGGCCACAACGACCCAAAACGGAGAGGTGGCCGAGTCGTCGAATATGTGAAACATATTTAAAAAAGTTCTTTGATTCCCGGCCACAATTACCCAAAAACGGAGAGGTGGCCGAATCGTCGAATATGTGAAACATATTTAAAATAGTTCTTTGATTCCCGGCCACAACGACCCAAAACGGAGAGGTGGCCGAGTCGTCGAATATGTGAAACATATTTAAAATAGTTCTTTGATTCCCGGCCACAATGACCCAAAAACGGAGAGGTGGCCGAGTCGTCGAATATGTGAAACATATTCAAAAAAAGTTCTTTGATTGAAGGAAAAGGAGAGGTGGCCGAGTCGTCGAATATGTGAAACATATTCAAAAAAAGTTCTTTGATTGAAGGAAAAGGAGAGGTGGCCGAGCGGCTGAAGGCAGCTGCCTGCTAAGCAGTTGTACGAGCAATCGTACCCCGGGTTCGAATCCCGGCCTCTCCGTATTTCTTTGATAAATAAGATGTTAGGTTTGCGACGAATTTTTTTAAAGCCGAGTGCAATATGGATTCGAACCCATTATACCGCGCCAGTCGGCGCTTCGAATCCCGGCCTCTCCGAAAATATTGTAGTTATTCAGCCCCATTAGCTCAGTTGGTAGAGCAACTGACTCTTAATCAGTGGGTCGGAGGTTCGAGCCCTCCATGGGGTAAAATTAAACGCCGAACAGAAATGTCCGGCGTTTTTTTTTGTAAAACTCGCTTAACCTCAAAATCAGTTGACGAAATAAAACACGAAAAAAGCCGCTTTGTGCGGCTCTAAAGATGAATTTGGAGGCGGCATCCGGATTCGAACCGGAGAGTGGAGGTTTTGCAGACCTCTGCCTTACCACTTGGCTATGCCGCCCCGATTTCAAACAAAAGACCGACGCCCGGCCGGTCTAACGGGCAATTCCGCCCAAAATAAAAAAGCGGGAGACGGGATTTGAACCCGCGACAACGACCTTGGCAAGGTCGGGCTCTACCACTGAGCTACTCCCGCATTTTCAACTCACGAAATATATTTCTGCAAACCTTCGATGTCAATAGCTTTTTGAATTTTTTCGTGTAGAATGAATCTCGCGTAACAGTTTCTCTTCCACCGCGGCCATCTCCAAACCTTTTCGCGACATGACTGTCTTCGCGGTGGAAATAGCCTTTTCTACATCGTATTCGATGTAGCCTTCCGCGCCGCCCCATGAAAAGCTCGGGATGTATTTTGGCGGAAGTCCTGTGCCGTAATGGTTCACGCTTGCTCCGATACAGGTGCCGGAGTTCAGCAATGTTCCTATTCCTGTCTTGGAATGGTCGCCGATAAAGCTTCCAACCTTGATTCTCTTCGTATCGATTTCACCCTCGCCAAAATCGACACGAATTACGCCATAGTTATTCTTAAGGTCGCTTGTTGTAGTCAATGCGCCGAGATTAACCCATTCGCCGACATAAGAATGTCCAATGAATCCTTCGTGAATTTTGTTCGAATACCCTTGGAATATCGACGCTTCTATCTCGCCTCCAATACGGCAGTTCGGCCCGAAACTGCATCCCGGACGTATCCATCCGGAAACCACTGAGCAATCAGGGCCAATATAACACGGACCATCGATAACCGCGCCTGGCCTTATCACAGACCTCTGGCAGATAATCACAGGGCCGTTTCGCGCATCGACAACTGCACCCGCGCTAATCTCGGCTCCTTCGGCGATAAAAACAGAGCCGGGAGAATAGATCGTTGCCGCGCGGTGAACCTCGCCGACCATCGACGGCCCGAAAAAACGCCTAAAATCAAGCTGTATCAGCACATCGTTGATATTAACAACGTCCCAAATCGCAGGGATTTTCTCGACTGATAGCTCAATTTTTCGCATTCCCTTATCGCTAAGTCTATCGGGAGGGTTATCGAAATCCGCCAAAACTGCAAATACCTCGCCGTCGCAAAGGAAAGCTGTTCCAGATTCGGCAACTTCAACCTTATCACGAAAGAATTGGTCGAAAGCGTAATTCGGTTTTACCGCGAGAATAGGTCCTTCGCCATCGGGAAGTCTGTTTGCTGGAATTCCGGTTCGCGAAGTCCAAACCTCCGCAACAATCGAAGGAGCAGAGACGGCTATCTTTGCCGTCGGGAAAAGCTTTTGCAGGCGCTCACGGAAGGTAAAAGCCCCCGCGCGAATCTCCGCGAGGGGGCGTGTCAGCGTCAACGGAAGATACTTCTCCCGGTCATCGTCGAGTATATAGATTCGTCCAATCATGTGCGATCGATTTCGGTCTCGAACATCTCGACGCAGGTTGCCGCATTGCCCTCTTTCTGGACTTTTTTCGCAAGAGAATATCCGAGTTTCAGTGCGGCGAGATTGCTCTGGGCGAATTTCTCGGAAAATTTTTCCAGAACAGCCTCTTCGAGCGATTTTTTCGTGACGATACCGGCAAATTCCGAGATGAATCCAAGCGAAACAATGTTTGTGGCCACTGCAGAACCGAGAGTTTCTATAGCCGCCTGTGTAAAAGGTGCTTCTATATATTCGCGCTGAGGCTTGCGTCTTACCGCTCCCGAGTCGATTATCATCAAACCGCAATTGGGTTTAAGCTTTCCGACATAAACATCCGCGGCCTCCTGTGTCAAAGACAACAGAAGGTCGAGAGAAATTGCCTCAGGGAAGCTAATTTCACCGTTGGAGATGATGACATCGCATCGTGTATGTCCGCCACGAGCTTCCGGGCCGTAGGACTGTGTTTGCGCGGCGTTCCTTGCATCACCGACCGCGACCGCCTCGGCCAGAATGACGCCAGCGGTTATCAGCCCTTGTCCACCAGATCCGGAAAGCCTCACCTCATAGCGATCTTCTATGAAGCTGGGAGCTTTTTTCTGTTTCGGATCGGCTTTTTCTTTGATTTTTTTCGGCTCTTCGGCCTTCGGCTTACTTGCCATTATTACCCTCCTCGCGAATCTTCTGTTTGAGCTGTTCGTAAAGATCCGTGTATTCCGGTCGGCTCATATCCGTAACGAATTCTCCGATTGCAAAATGCCCTTCAATCTTGGCCTGCGACCGTTCTTCTCGGGTCATTTTCTCCCATTTCGCCATAGGAATCGCGAAATCCTTCTGCCATTTTAGTTGATCGACCGGGCTTTTCATCTTGTTCAACCTGCCGAAAAGAGTCGGGCAGTTGCTGACAACCTCGACCACCGACATGCCGCGATGATCCAAAGCCTTCGTGATGTATTTACTCGCTTGGACAATGTGGTAATTCGATGCCCTCGCGACATAGCTAGCGCCAGCCGCAGAGGCGATTTCCACAGCGTCGAAGGGGGGGTCGATGCTTCCATAGGGAGTCGTATGGGAAATCTTGCCTTGAGGAGTCGTCGGGGAAGCCTGTCCGCCGGTCATGCCGTAAATATGATTGTTAATTAGCACAAAGGTGATGTCGATATTTCTTCTACAGGCGTGAATAAAATGATTCCCGCCTATTGCCAAAGCGTCGCCGTCACCGGAAACTACTATGACTTTCATATCCGGACGAACCATCTTGATTCCCGTAGCAAAGGGAATTGCCCTGCCGTGTGTGGTGTGGAGTGTATTGAAATCCACATAAATAGGGATTCTCGAGCTGCATCCTATGCCGCTAACCAGAGCGACATTATTTTTGTTAATCTGAAGCTCGTCCACCGAGCGGATAATTGCCGCCATAACCGCGCCGATTCCGCAACCTGAGCACCACACCGTCGGGAACTTTTTCTTTATTCGAAGATAGCTGTGTTCCTTGCTCACGCTCTCGATATCCATCTTATTTCCCCCTAACTTTTGAACGGAGCTCCGTGATTTTTTCGTATATCTCCCAAGGTTCGAGAGCATCGCCGTCGTAACGGAGAACGCCTTCCACCTTGCATTTGCCCATAACATAGCGATCCACTTCGCGAATCATCTGCCCCATATTTAGTTCTGCGACTATCATGCCCTTAACACTCTCCGCAATCTGATTTATGCGGTATCCGGGGAAAGGCCACAATGTCTTGAGGTTCAGAAGCCCGACACGGATTCCCTCGCTTCTCGCTCTGCGAACAGCACTTGAAGCCGCTCTCGCGGCGGTGCCGTATGAAACAACAACATAACGTGCGTCTTCCATGAACTCTTCGTCCCATCTCATTATGTCTTTGCGATGAATATGTATCTTTTTGCGAAGCTTGCGAAGTTTGGCGGCAATCTCGTTGCTTTTGCCCGTAGGGAATCCCTCTTCGTCGTGGGTGAGACCGGTAACATTGTAGCGATAACCTTCGCCGAAGGGGACGAATTCGCTTATCATGTTCGGTGTAATCGCGAAGGGTTTAAAAAACTCCGGTGGGACTTCGGGATAATTCCTTCCCTTAATTACAATCTCCGATTCGTCGGAAATATATAGCTTTTCGCGCATATGTCCGAGCATCTCGTCGAGAAGAAGAACAACCGGCGTGTGGTAAGTTTCCGCGCAATTGAATGCGTGAATCGTTAGGTCGTAAATGTCCTGCACACTGCTCGGTGCAAAAGCGATCGCCGTATAATCGCCGTGGGTTCCGAATCTTGCCTGCATCACATCGGATTGCGAAAGACGAGTGGGCAACCCGGTGCTCGGACCGCCGCGCATCACATTGACGATAACAATTGGAACCTCGGTCATATAAGCGAATCCAAGATTCTCCTGCATCAGGCTGAATCCTGGCCCCGAAGTCGCGGTCATAGATTTCGCCCCTGCCAGCGAGCCTCCTATAATCGCGGCTATCGATGCAATTTCGTCCTCCATCTGAATGAAAGAACCGCCCACCAAGGGAAGTTTTTCGGCACAACCTTCGGCTACCTCTGTGGAGGGTGTAATTGGATAGCCGGCGAAAAACCTGCATCCGGCGGCGATTGCGGCATCGACACAGGCCTCGTTGCCCTGCATAAATGCAGGTGTGCCCTTAGGTTTTTCGTTTGGCATTAGGAATCCCCTTTATCTTTTAAATTTTCTTCTTTGGAATCTTCCTTTTTTTCTTCCAAACGGCAAGAAACATCATCCCCTGCTTCGCAAAGCATTGCCCTTGTCCGAAGAGCTTCTTCCTGCGTGGGCTTATTCGCGAGAATTTCAGGGCCACGGATAATCGTGATATCGGGACATCTCATCCAGCAAAGTCCGCAAAGAGTGCATTTATCTGGATTTGCGAGATAGGGATACCCGTATTCGTCAACATCGAGAGCCTTTGTGGGGCAGAATGCTGTGCAAATCCCGCATTTCTTGCACCATTGTTCGAAAATCACAACTTTTCCTTCAGGGTGAACGCTTTCACGCCATGTTGTCGGCGCGGCAGTTGTTACACCCGACATAATTCGCCCTTCTATAGGCATTATCCTCATTCGTTTTGCCATCGTTCCTCCAAACGATTTGACAACTATTTGCTAATAGAACATCATCCGGCAAAAAAGCTCTCGCCGGACAATATTATGTTGAGTTTAAGAATAAAAATCTGTCATGTCAACGCTTATTATAATGGATTTTCGTAATTCATCCCATTTCCCACAAATAGGTCGATAACAGATCAAAAAGTTTATCCCGCTCGTTAAGTTCCGGCTCGTCGATTACCATGTCCAGAAGATATTCAAGCGCTTTGCCGACATCCGGGCCTTCGCCGATGCCGAGATACTGCATCACATCTTCGCCGTTGATTGCGAGATCGGCGATATTGATAGCCGGTTTATCCGATAGAATCCTCTGAATGCAATCGAAATATTCTCTATCCATGTCATCGCAACGGCCGGTGCCCTGCGCTTCGATATCCGCGTAACGAAGCTCGAAAAGCGGTTCGATAAGGTCTTCGCCGACATTCCGAATGAATCTTCGAATGCCCTTGTCCGTCTCGCAATGTGTGAACATATGGAATCTCACCATCCGCGAAACCCTATCGATAGTATCTTTGGGGAATTTAAGGCGGTCGAGAATTGCACGGGACATTCTTTCGCCGATGTTCTGATGGCCGTAAAAAGTCGCTTTGTCTCGATCGAAATCGAATTTCTTACGACGCGGTTTGCCGATGTCGTGAAATAGCGCCGCAAGCCGAATTTCTAAATCCATCGGTGCGGAATCGACTGCATTAAGTGCGTGCTCGAAAACATCATATGCATGCCAACCGCCTTCCTGAATAACGCCAACCCCCTCGGCAAGCTCCGGTAAAACAACATCGAGTATCCCCCATTTCTGCCAAAGCCTAAAAGCTCCGGAAGGTTTTGGAAGATGAAGCAGAGCTTTTTTCAGCTCTTCGCCGATTCGTTCAGGAGCAATATCTCTCAAAAGCGGTGCGGCGGACATAATTTTCGAGAGCGTTTTTTCGTCCGGTTCGAGATCGCACCTGATGCAAATGTATGCTCCGCGAATACATCTTACAGCATCTGCAACTATTGTATTCTCTTTGACTACTTTTAACACACGATTCTGAATATCGGTCTTTCCGTCGAAGGGGTCGATGAACTCGCCGGTGCGAAGATCGACTGCCATCGCGTCCACCGTGAAATCGCGCTGGGACAAATCCTCCTCGATCGGAAATTCGGGGTCGATTTGACATCCGTTATCGAGGGCGAGGTCGCGTATCGCAGGGATTGTAACATCGATACCTTCTAACCCTGTCGGATTCCATTTTATTACCGAGAAACTTTTGCCGACAAGTCGCGCTTTCCCAAATTTTGAGAGAATCTTTAGAAGTTCCCGCGGCGGGATATGTGAGATTAGAAGGTCAAGCTCGCGTGGTATGACATCGGGAACAAAAGCATCGCGCACAGAGCCGCCGACTGCGTATGCGCCGGCAGATTCGGGCAGGTTTCCCAAAAAACCGCAGGGAAGCTTATCGAGGAAATCTTCCGTGCGGACAGCTTTGATATTCCTGTTCATTAAGGCAAGATACAGGTTCCCGCGTCATATTCAAGTGCTTCTTTTACTCTGTCGATGCTTGTGATAATCACCTGTTTGCCGCCGTTTTCGATGAAATATATAGCGCTTTCGACCTTTGGCCCCATACTTCCGGCGGGGAATTGTCCGGCTCCGAGGAAATCTTTGGCGGCACCGACGCTCATAACATCCCAATCGCGCTGGTAAACGGTATTAAAATTCGTCGAAACCTTTTCGACACCGGTGAGTATCACGAGAATTTCCGCGCCGAGTTCGAGGGCGAGAAGCGCGCTGGCTCTGTCTTTGTCGATAACGGCATCGACACCGGTAAGTCGGCGTCTGCTGTCCATCGTAACAGGGATTCCGCCACCGCCGACTGCAACAACAAGAACTCCCGAATCGACCAGTTCCTTAATCGTGTCTTTCTCGACAATATCCGAAGGCCACGGCGATGGCACTACTCTGCGCCATCCCCTGCCCGAATCTTCCTTAACTGACCATCCGGCGGTCTTTTCGAGGCGTTTCGCTTCCTCTTCGGTGTAAAATCTGCCAATATATTTCGTGGGGTTTTTAAAGGCAGGATCGGATTTTTCGACTACAACCTGCGTAACTATCGCAGTAACCTTGCGATCTACCTTATGTTCTTTCAAAAGATTATCGAGCGAATTGACAACTATATAGCCGATTTCGCCCTGAGTCATCGCACCACAGAGAAAAAGCGGCATGGGAATCACCTTTTCCTGCGACAGTTCGACTCGAAGAAGCTGATTGCCAACCTGTGGGCCGTTGCCGTGGGTAATTGCGATTTTATAACCAGCCTCGGCAAGCTCGACGAGCGGCAAAAGGCTGGTTCTCGCGCATGCGAACTGCTCGGAAATCGTCTCGTTCGAGCCTTTTGATATCGCGTTTCCGCCCAAGGCGATTACGATAGGTTTGGAAATGTCTTTGTCCATTATTCTAAATTGTTAGGGTTTCAAAAAAACTCATGCCCCGCATTTATGCCATGCGGGGCGTGAATTGACGCTCTCTCGAAACTACAGGTCGAGAACTTTTCTGATTACATCCTCGAGATCGGGACGTCCGAGAACCTGAAGCTCATAGCCCACTCTTGTCGAGGGCTTGTTGATTTTCACGATTCTCCTAAGGTCGATCGGCGTGCCGATGACGACAGCTTCGGCCTCGGTAGCGTTGATCGTCTTTTCGAGGTCTTTAATCTGCTGGGGGCTATATCCCATCGCAGGGAGCAAAGTGCCTATTTCGGGGTATTTCTCGAAGGTCTCTGCGATAGTTCCCTCCGCCCAAGGTCTTGGATCGACGAGATCGGCCGCACCCTGAGCCAAAGCGCCCATGACGCCGGCGCCATATTGCATTCCGCCGTGAGTAAGTGTCGGGCCATCCTCGACAACAAGCACGCTCTTCCCGCGGATAAGATCGGGATCTTCCATCGTGATGGGACTTGCGGCCTCCATAACAATAGCACCCGGATTGACCGAACGTATATTGTCGCGGACCTCGAAAATCCCCTCCGGATTAGCCGAATCGACTTTATTTACGATAACTACATCGGCGATTCTCAGATTGATTTCGCCGGGGTAGTAATTCAGCTCGTCGCCGGGTCGATGGGGATCCGCAACAGTAATCATAAGATCGGGGCGGTAGAATGGCGTATCGTTGTTGCCGCCGTCCCAAAGAATCACATCGGCCTCTTTTTCGGCTTCTTCGAGGATTTTGCCGTAATCTACGCCAGCATAAAGTATGTTGCCGCGGTTGATGTGCGGTTCGTATTCCTCCATCTCTTCGATGGTGCATTTGTGCTTTTTGAGATCGTCGAGAGTCTCGAAGCGTTGCCATGTCTGCTTAACGAGGTCGCCGTAGGGCATCGGATGGCGGATGACAACAACTTTTTTGCCGACTGCCGTGAGGATTTCGGCCACCTTTCGAGTGGTCTGGGATTTTCCGCAACCGGTGCGGGTCGCGCAAATCGCGATAACAGGCACATTTGACTCGAGCATTGTTGTATCGGGACCGATGAGCACGAAATTCTTCGCCCCGGCGGCCAAAGCCCAGGAAGCTCTATTCATTAGATATTGGTATGAAACATCGGAATAGGAAAAAATAACCTCATCGATAGGTCCCTTTTCGACGATGTGTTCTTCGAGACTGTTTTCGTCCACGATGGGGATGCCATTGGGATACATATTCCCGGCTAATTCGGGAGGATACGCTCTGCCGTCGATATCTGGAATCTGAGTTGCAGTGAATGCTACAACCTCGTAATTCGGGTTATCGCGGTAAATGCAATTGAAATTGTGGAAATCTCGGCCGGCGGCCCCCATGATAATAACTCTACGTTTCGCCATTTCACACTCCTATTGGTTCGGCGGTAACGCCCGTCGGAACCTGCTTTCTCCACCGGAACGGGCCACGGTCGGAGAGCAAATCTACTTATAATAGGAATTTAAAAATTAGTGTCAAGCATTTATGCGATTTTTTCGCGCCTTCTTATCCAATAGACAAAGGCAATACGAAAAAAAACAGTCCATCCCCATCGCTGAGGATAGACTGCCCGGCATTCTTTTATGTCAATTGCTCGACTATTTGGGTTTTTTCGTTCCGTATTTGGAACGCCCTTTATGACGACCATCGACACCGGTGGAGTCTAACGCTCCGCGGACGATATGATAACGAACACCCGGAAGGTCTTTCACCCTGCCCCCGCGAACGAGGACAATACTGTGTTCCTGAAGCCTGTGCCCTTCGCCGGGGATATAGGCTGTAACTTCGATGCCATTCGTAAGGCGGACACGGGCGATTTTCCTAAGCGCTGAGTTCGGCTTTTTCGGGGTCATCGTATAGACCCTGATACAAACGCCGCGCCTCTGAGGGCAATTTTTCAGCGCCGGGGATTTCGTTTTGGTCGTTTTGAGCTGGCGTCCTTTGCGGACCAACTGGTTGATTGTAGGCATACTATCTACTCCTTAACATTGCCTTATTAGAAACCATAATATTCATCAGTCTGAGTCTCGATGAACAGTTCGTTCATTCTCTCGACCTCGTTCTCTTCATAATCATCTTGCACCGGACGGATTTTGCGATATTTATGGAATCCGGTTCCGGCGGGAATGAGCCTGCCGATAATGACATTTTCCTTAAGGCCGCGAAGTTCGTCCGATTTACCGCTGATTGCGGCCTCGGTGAGAACTCTCGTGGTCTGTTGGAAACTCGCCGCGGAAAGGAAGCTGTCCGGAGTAAGGCTCGCACGGGTTATCCCGAGAAGTAAGGGCTCGAAATTCGCTGGCGTTCCGCCCTGAGCGATAATGCGCCTGTTTTCCTCGAAGAATTCGCCGCGATCAACCTCTTCATCCTCAAGAAATTTAGTGTCGCCGGGGGATTCCACGCGAACCTTGCGTAACATCTGCCGAACAATAACCTCAATATGCTTATCGTCGAGAGACACGCCCTGCAGACGATATACTTCCTGAATCTCGTTGAGAAGATACTCCTGCACCGCGCGGTCTCCCAAAACCTTGAGGATGTTGTGCGGAATAATCGGGCCGTCGCAAAGTTTCTGTCCGGCCTCGACCTTGTCGTTCTCCTGAACAAGAATATGCCTTCCTCGAGGGACGATGTATTCGTAAACATCCCTTCCTACGTGAGCGGCGGCTTCGAGAAATGCAGTGCCATCGGGTAACTGGCGGACAAGCCTGCTGGAGGTAAGTTCGAAAAGAAGGCTTCCATCCGGCTCTACACGAGGATCGATAGCAACCTTCGCATAACGGCTACGCTTTTTGCGCTCGATCTTGATCTTGCCGTCTTTAATTGAGACACGGAACCTACGCCCGATTTTGACCGGCTCTTCGTCCTCGATAATCTCTTCCAGAATTTCACCGCGAAGGTCTTCCGGAGAATCGACCCCGATAATTTCTATCTTCGTCCCGGTCTTACGGGAATCTTCGATTGGGAATCTGACAACACCCTCGATTTCGGAGATAATCGCCGGATCTTTCGGTTTTCTCGCCTCGAAAAGTTCGGCGACGCGGGGCAAACCGCCTGTAATGTCGCGCGTTTTCGAGATAGAACGCATAAGTTTCGCGATAGGCTGTCCGGCTTTGATTTCGCCGCCGTCCTCGACAAGAAGATGTGCATCGGTAGGCATAGAATAGGAACCAAGAATCTTGCCCTTTTTGTTTTTAACGACGATTCGAGGATGATAGACCCTATCGCGGAAGTCCATAACCACCAACTGTTTGGTCATGGTGGCCTCATCGACTTCCATCTTGGCGGTTCTGTCCTCGATGATATCAACATATTCGACAATGCCGGATACATCGCTGAGAATCGGGTTAATATAGGGTTCCCACTCATAGAGCATTGTTCCCGGCTCGATTTTCGTGCGATGTTTTACATTGAGCTTAGCGCCGTATGGCACTTTATAATCGTGCTCGATACCGTAATCATCGGTGATAATAATCTCGCCGGTGCGATTAAGAACGATACCTTCGTTGCTCTTGTCGTCGCTTCCGATAATACGGATGTTTTTGAACTCGACTTTACCGCCATAACGGCTTCTGACCTGCGATTGTTCAGTAATACGGCTCGCGGTTCCGCCGATATGGAAGGTTCTTAACGTAAGCTGAGTTCCGGGTTCGCCGATAGACTCGCCGGCAATAATACCTACAGCCTCGCCGACCTGCACCGTTTTATTAATCGAAAGGTCTCGGCCATAGCATTTCGAGCAGACACCATAGCGCGATTCGCAGGTAAGCACCGATCTTATGCTTACAACCTCGATACCGCGGTCTTCGATTTCATGGGCGACCTCGTCGGAGATTTCCTCGCCAGCCTCGACAAGAACATCATCGGTAACCGGATCGAGAATATCCTCGGCGGCGACACGTCCCTGAATTCTCTCTCTGAGAGGAATAACTATATCCTCCCCCTCTTTGAGGGCGGTCCGTTCGACTCCGCGAATTGTCCCACAATCGAGTTCGGTAATAATAACATCCTGAGCGACATCGACGAGACGGCGTGTGAGATAACCCGCATCCGCTGTTTTGAGCGCTGTGTCCGCGAGACCTTTGCGCTGGCCGTGAGTCGAGATGAAGTATTCGAGAACGCTTAATCCCTCTTTGAAATTCGAGAGAATCGGCGTTTCGATAATTTCCTGTCCGGTAAGCCTCTTCTGAGGTTTGGACATAAGGCCTCTCATGCCGGCCAACTGCCTTATCTGGTCTTTGCTTCCCCTCGCGCCGGAGTCCACCATGAGCGCTAATGGGTTAAAACCGTAGTCGGTTCGAAGAAGAACGCGGAAAAGCGCGTCGGTAACCTCGTCCTGCATACGGTTCCATACGTCGATGACCTTATTGTATCTTTCGCCCTCCGTAACAAGACCCTTCTGACGGGCGTTGTTGACTTTATCGACTTCTTTGCGTGCGTTCGCTATAAGCGTCGGTTTCTCTTCGGGGACGATAAGGTCGTCAACACCGATAGAGATGGCCGCATAGGTGGCATACCCGAACCCGAAGGTTTTCAACTCGTCGAGGAAGATTGCTGTCGCTTTTAGGCCTTTGCGCTTATAACAGAGCGAGATAAGGTCGCTGAGCGATCTCTTTTTCATTACTTCGTTATAAAAAGGCATTCCATCGGGAATCGCCTCGTTGAAAATCACTCTGCCAACAGTCGTCCAAGTCATTACACCCGGAATTTCAAGATAAGCCAGCACAGTTTCGCCGGTGGAAGAGAGCAACTGAATGCTCAGCATGCCTCTTTCCTTATCGTAATCATCATAGTGCACCATTCCGGCTCTTCCGGCAGTAATTCGAAGCGGCTCTTTTTCCGAGAGATGATCCGGATCGGTGGAAAAATGAGGTATCTGCGCAATAACATCGCCGGCCTTAACCGATTCGCCCTCGCGGAACATAAGATGTTCCTCCTGTGGGGGTATTCTACATGCTATTTGCGCGTTCAAATCGATTTTCTTATGGTCGAAAGCGATAAGGACTTCGCGCGGATTCGAGAATATCATCCCCTCGCCCTTTGCGCCCGGTCGAAGTTTTGTGAGGTAGTTACATCCGAGAACCATGTCCTGCGATGGGCTTGTTACAGGCTCGCCGTTAGAGGGTTTTAGGATGTTGTTCGGCGCGAGCATGAGGTTATGCGCCTCCATCTGCGCCTCGAAAGAGAGCGGCACATGGACAGGCATCTGGTCGCCGTCGAAGTCGGCATTGAACGCGGAACATACGAGGGGGTGGATTTGAATCGCCTTACCCTCGACAAGCCGCGGATAGAAGGCTTGAATACCAAGCCTGTGAAGTGTCGGTGCACGGTTGAGCAAAACCGGATGGTCGCGGATGATTTCTTCGAGGAGGTCCCAGATTTCCGGTTTTTCCTTTTCGACGAACTTTTTCGCGCTCTTTACAGTTTGTGTAAATCCCTTCTCCTCAAGTTTTCGAAGGATAAAGGGTTTGAAAAGCTCTAATGCCATAGATTTCGGCAACCCGCATTCGTGAAGCTTCAGCTCGGGGCCTACAACGACGACACTTCTGCCGGAATAGTCCACACGTTTGCCCAAAAGGTTCTGGCGGAAACGCCCCTGTTTGCCTTTTAGCATATCGGAAAGGGATTTGAGCGGTCTGCGCGATTTCCCGCGAATTGCACTGCCCTGACGACCGTTGTCGATTAGCGCATCGACGGCTTCCTGAAGCATCCTTTTCTCGTTGCGAAGGATGACCTCGGGGGCTTGAATATCGATAAGCTTCCGGAGCCTGTTATTGCGGTTTATCAGCCTACGGTAGAGGTCGTTGAGGTCGCTTGTGGCGAATCTACCACCTTCGAGCGGAACCAAAGGACGCAAATCCGGCGGGATTATCGGGACTATTTTCAAAATCATCCACTCTGGGCGGTTTCCGGATTGACGGAAGCTCTCGGCAACATCGAGGCGTTTGAGCAATGTCTTGCGACGTTGCGCGCTATTTTCTATCTTGATTGCCGCGCGAAGTTCTTTCACTAACTCGTTGATATCGAGTCCGAGTAAAAGCTCTAAAATCGCGGGCGCGCCCATCTCTGCACGGAATTCGACCTTATTCGATTTAAGCTCGATATACTCTTCATCTGTGATAATCTGCCCTTTACGGAGGCCTGTTACCTCTTCTTTACCGGGGTCGAGCACGATGTAAGACTCGTAGTAGATGATCTCTTCGAGGTGAGTGATCGACAAATCGAGCAACCTTCCGATTCTCGATGGGTGCGACCGAACATACCAGACATGGGTAACCGGAACCGCAAGGTCGATATGCCCCATTCTGTCCCTTCGGACTCTTGAGCGGGTGATTTCGACGCCGCATCTATCGCAGACCACTCCCTTGAACCGGACACCTTTGTATTTTCCGCATGAGCATTCCCAATCCCGCACGGGGCCGAAAATTCTCTCGCAAAAAAGGCCGCCCTTTTCGGGCTTAAATGTCCGGTAATTGATGGTTTCCGGTTTTGTAACTTCTCCGAAACTCCAGGAACGGATCATATCGGGGCTGGCAAGCATAATCTTGACACCCAGAAAATCCATCCCGCTTTTTTCGCGTATATCGCTACTCTTGGGCACTTTTCTCTCCCTTTTTTACCGCGATATTAAAATCGAGCCGAAAGGCTCTACTCTTCTTCTTCTTCTTCCAACAACTGAACATCCAAACAGAGTCCTTGCATTTCTTTCATCAAGACATTGAAGGACTCGGGAATCCCCGGCTCGGGCGGGTTTTCGCCCTTGACGATGGACTCATACATCTTAGCCCTGCCATACACATCGTCGGATTTGTAGGTCAGGATTTCCTGAAGTGTATGAGCGGCACCATAGGCCTCCAAAGCCCAAACTTCCATTTCTCCGAACCTTTGGCCGCCGAACTGTGCTTTTCCACCGAGCGGCTGTTGTGTAACAAGCGAATAGGGGCCGATGGAACGTGCGTGAATCTTGTCATCCGCGAGGTGAGCGAGCTTCATCATATAAATTTCGCCAACCGTAACGGGGTTAACAAAGGCTTCTCCCGACCGTCCGTCATAAAGGGTAACCTTTCCACTATCCGGAATTCCCGCCTGCGCCATGTATTCCTTGATTTCCGAGATTCTCGCGCCGTTAAAAACGGGTGTATAAGCCTGTTCGTATCCGAGTATCCTTAGCGCCCATCCGAGATGGGTTTCGAGAATCTGACCGATATTCATACGCGAAGGCACACCGAGCGGGTTGAGAATGATATCAACCGGTGTTCCATTGGCGAGATAAGGCATATCCTCGACAGGGACTATTTTTGAGATAACGCCCTTATTTCCGTGACGCCCGGCCATTTTGTCGCCGACCGTAACCTTGCGTTTCATCGCGACATGAACTTTGACCATCTTTAGAACGCCCGGATCAAGCTCGTCGCCGCGGATAATTTTATCTTTGCGGATATTCAGTTCCAGTAGCTTATCTTCGATGATTTCTTCAGAGCTTCTGAGGATTTCCTGAATAAGCGCGTTGGTTTCTTTTTCGTCAGTCCAATCGTAACGCCTGGAAACCTCGTCGATGGCGAGTCTGGCCACCGCCGCTTTAGTAATCTTCTTTCCCGCACCGATTAATAGCTCACCGGAAGTATCAGAAACTATCTTGTTTGCGCGTTTGCCGGTGATCGTTTCGCGTATTGAGGCATCTCTTCTTTTACGGACTTCGGCGATAATCGCGTCGTAGCTGTCAATAAGATCGGTGATTTCTTCCTTTTCCTTCTTGCGAGCGGCTTTGGAATATTTTTTGCGTTCGAGAAGTTCAGTATAAATAACAACGCCTTTCATTCCGGGGGGAGCTTTCAGCGAGGCGTCTTTGACATCGCCGGCCTTGTCGCCGAAAATCGCGCGAAGAAGCCTTTCCTCCGGGGAAGCTTCCGTTTCGCCCTTCGGAGTAACGCGCCCGACAAGAATATCGCCGCTTTCGACCTCCGCACCAATGCGGACAATGCCTCTTTCGTCGAGGTCCTTTACAGCCTCTTCGGAGACATTTGGAAGTTCACGGGTAAGCTCTTCGGCTCCTCGTTTGGTATCCCGCACCTGAAGCTCGAATTCCTCGACATGAATGCTCGTAAACTCGTCATCCTTAACGAGTCTTTCCGAAATAATTATAGCGTCCTCGAAATTGTAACCATGCCATGGCATGAAGGCGCAGAGAATGTTCTTTCCGAGAGCAAGCTTGCCCTCGCCGGTGCCTGCGCCGTCGGCGATAATCTGGCCGGCGGTAATATTATCTCCCTCACAAACCAAAGGCCTTTGGTTGATGCACATATCCTGATTCGAGCGTTGAAATTTCATCAGCTCATACACATCGGTTTGAGAATATTCGAGTGCTCCGACCTCTGTTTCGTGTGGTTTGATGACAATTTTGTTTGCATCTACACCGACAACAACACCAGCTCTGTCCGCAACAATGACCGAACCGGAATCTCTCGCGGCTCTCTCTTCGAGGCCTGTGGCAACTCGTGGTTTTTCGGTTACCATCAGCGGAACGGCCTGACGTTGCATGTTCGAGCCCATCAGCGCGCGGTTGGCATCGTCGTGTTCGAGGAAGGGAATAAGCGCGGCGGCAACGCTGACAAGCTGTGTCGGCGAAACATCCATGTAGTCGATGCTGTTTTTATCGGCCATAAGGATTTCGGCGCGGAAACGCGCTAGCACTTTATCGTTCTTGATCTTGCCATCCGGCGTAAGCTCTGTGTTTGCCTGTGCGATTGTGTATCGGTCTTCCTCGTCGGCGGTAAGATAAACAGCCTCGTCGGTAACCTTTGTTTTAACCACTTTGCGGTATGGAGTTTCGATGAAACCATAATCATTGATCCTCGCAAAAACCGACAGACTTGTGATAAGCCCGATGTTTTGGCCTTCAGGAGTCTCTATCGGGCACATACGGCCATAATGGGTGTAATGGACGTCTCTAACCTCGAAACCCGCTCTTTCTCTCGAAAGACCGCCGGGACCGAGAGCCGAAAGCCTGCGCTTATGTGTAAGCTCCGAAAGCGGATTATGCTGATCCATAAACTGCGAAAGCTGGCTCGAACCGAAGAAACTATTTATAACAGCGCTAACCGTGCGCGCATTTATCAAATCCGAAGGGGTAAGGGTCTCGACATCGCGAAGACGCATACGCTCGCGAACCGTGCGGGACATTCTTGCAAGCCCGACGCGAATCTGGTTTTCGACCAATTCGCCCACACTGCGGCTTCTTCTGACACCAAGGTGGTCGATATCGTCGAGCTGGCCCTTTGCGTGACGTAATTTTATGAGATACTTAGCGATCTCGAGGAAATCGTCGCGTGTGAGGGCGTGATCCTCGATGGGAATATTTAAATTAAGGCGTTGATTAATCTTATATCTGCCGACTTCGCCAAGGTCGTAGCGTTTTTCGTTGAGAAGGAACTGCTCGAGCATTGTCGAGATGCCTTCCTCTTCGAGAACCTCGCCGGGGCGAAGAACACCGAAAACCTCGCGCACGGCCTCTTCATAATTCATTGTCGGGTCGGCCTTTAGCGAGGCGATGATAACTGGAACCTCTTTCTGCTCGAGCTCGAAAAAGGCAACTTCTTCGATTCCGGCTTCGAGAAGGGCGGTGTATTTTTCGTCCGTAATTTCTTCGCCGGCTTCGAGATAGACTACTCCGGTGTCGAACTCCGCGATTGTATTTGCGGCAAATTTGCCGACAACCGATTTGCGGTTCTGACTGCGAACTTTGTAGGTTTTAATCTCGTGGAAAAGCTCGATAATCGAAGCGTCTGTATCGTAGCCGAAAGTGCGAAGGAGGGTTGCAATGGAGACCTTCCTGCGGGCATCGAAATAGACCCAAATAGCTTCTCTGATGTCGAATTTAAGCTCGATCCAGCTTCCGCGGTATGGGATAATCCTCGCGGAGAAAAGCCTTTTGCCATTCGGGTGGACACTTTCGTCGAAGAAAACGCCGGGGCTTCTGTGAAGCTGGCTTACGACTACCCTTTCAGCGCCGTTGATCAAGAATGTCCCGTATCTTGTAACCAAGGGGATTTCGCCGAGGTAAACGTCGCTTTCACGCGCTTCTTTGAGTGTGCGAGCTTCGCCTTCGCCCTCCCACTCGATAAGTTTAAGCTTAACTTTAAGACTTCCCGAGTAGGTCATATTCCTGACCCTGCATTCCTGAATGCTGAATCTCGGTTTGCCGACGCTATAGCTTATGTATTCGAGAGTAAATTTGCCGTATAAGTCTTCGATAGGGAAAACACTGCGGAAAACCTCTTGGAGGCCGCGATTCCTTCTTTCGGATTGCGGGATGTCTTTTTGAAGAAAGTTTTCGTAGGATCTCACCTGAACATCGAGCATGTATGGGATTTCCGCAACAGCCTTATTCTTTGTGAAATCTAAGATACGGTTATTCTGGGCCACGGTCACCTCGCCCTTTTTTTAGTTAACGGGTTTTTCGGACCAAAATCGCAACTCGCATGCTCGCGTAAGTCTTTGATACTCATTGAATTGCAAGTTCGCAAAGTTGCATCAATCAAAAAAATCGAATTCTGCCGCGATTATTCCTTATTATAAAGATCGGGCAGAAGGTTCCGAACAGGAACGCCCCACGCATATGGTGGGGCGTTCCTATGTTCGACAATGCTATTTGATCTCGATTTTCGCGCCGACAGCTTCAAGCTTCTCTTTGATAGCTTTGGCTTCGTCCTCAGGGATATTCTCCTTGATAGCCGCAGGAAGAGCGCCCTCGACGAAATCTTTGGCCTCTTTGAGTCCGAGGTCGGTAACACCGCGAACCTCTTTGATGACCTTGATCTTCTCGGGGCCGACATCCACGAGCATCGGAGTGAAGGAGGTTTTCTCCTCGACTTCCTCAGCGGCGGCCGGGCCGGCGGCGGGACCTGCGGCAACTGCCATGGGCATAGCCGCGGAAACGCCGAACTTCTTCTCGAGAGCCTTAACTAAATCAGCAAGCTCCATAACGGTAAGCTTCTCGATACCGTCGATTATCGACTGAGCATTAGCACTCAGAGTGACATCGGGGGTTACGTCTTCAGGACACATATTGTTCTCCTTTATTATTTGTTTTACTTTTACAAAATTAAGCCGCTTGCTGTTTTTTATCGCCGATTGCATTGAGCGCGACGACAAAACCACGAAGCAAGCCGGACAAAGTGAACACCAAACCGGTTAACGGAGCGGCGATTCCACCGACCATCTTAGCCCGAAGTTCATCGATACTGGGCAACGAGGCAAGCTCGTCGAATTTGGAAACTTTCCAAACAATATTATCGACAACGAGGCCTTTGATTGCCGGCTTTTCGAACTCCTTGATAAAATCCCGAAGGATTTTTGCCGGAGTTACAGGATCTTCAGAGGCATAAATCACGCTGGTTGGCCCTTCGAGAATATTCTCGATAGAAACCATGCCTGCCTGATCCCTTGCAATATTGATAAGGCGGTTTTTCGAGATTTTCATCGAAGCGCCGCATTCTCTCAATCTTCCCCGAAGATTGCTTATCTGCTTAACACTCAAACCGGAATGGTCCGTAATGAATTGGATGTTATTGGAGGTGAGAAGCTCTCTTAGGGCCTCGACCTCACGTTCTTTCTGCGGATTTGGCACCATTCCTCCTATTTATTAAGTTGGGTTAGCAAACCGGCCAGATCGATTTTCACACCGGGACCCATTGTCGATGAGACCACGCACGAACGGAAATAATTGCCCTTGACCGAAGCCGGGCGTGCTCTATTCAACGCTGAGAGTAGTGCGCGACAATTCTCGTCGAGAGCATCCGCGTCGAAGGAAATTTTTCCAACCATAGCGTGGATGACTCCGCCCTTATCGACACGATATTCGATCTTACCAGCCTTCGCTTCGCTTACAGCCTGTGCGACATTTGGAGTAACCGTTCCGGCTTTCGGGTTCGGCATAAGCCCTCTCGGGCCGAGAGTTTTACCGAGCCGCCCTACTTTGCTCATCATTTGCGGATGCGCAATAGCTACATCGAAATTCATCTCGCCGGCCAGAATTTTTTCAACAAGATCGTCACTTCCAACAATCTCGGCACCGGCCTTTTTTGCGGCCTCGGCATCTTCACCCTCGGCGAAGACTGCGACACGGACGCTTTTACCTGTGCCTGCCGGAAGAACGACAGTGCCTCTGACCATTTGGTCGGCGTGACGAGGATCTACTCCGAGCTTAACCGCGATATCCAAAGATTCGTCGAATTTCGCATATGTAGCTTCTTTGACCAGCTCGATGGCTTCTTTGAGGGAATATTCCCTTTTCCGGTCGATTTTCTCTCTTGCAGATCTATAATTTTTTCCATTTTTCGGCATAATCGACCCCCTTTAGTCCGTAACCTCGATGCCCATACTTCTCGCGGTTCCCTCGACGATGTTCATCGCACCCTCGAGATCGATTGCGTTGATATCAGGCATCTTTGTTTCGGCGATTTCCTTGATCTGCTTACGAGTAACCTTGCCAACCTTTGTTTTGTTCGGGACACCGGAGCCTTTCGGGATACCGGCGGCCTTGCGAAGCAAATCGCTTGTCGGCGGGGTTTTCATTATGAAGGTGAACTTATTGTCCATATAAACGGTTACAACAACCGGGACAATAGTATCGCCCATCTGCTGGGTCTGAGCGTTGAAAGCCTTGCAGAAATCCATGATATTGATTCCGGCTTGGCCCAACGCCGGCCCGACAGGAGGCGCGGGGGTCGCTTTGCCCGCATTAAGCTGAAGCTTCACGACAGTTTTAATTTCTTTTGCCATATTTTTCCTTTCATCCTCCCACGGTTAAGGCATTCCGTGGTAAATGGACTCCCAAAGCGGGATGAACTACATATGATTCGAAAGAGTGCGTCAAAAACTAATCGGTATCCTCTTTAACCTGCAAGAAATCGACCTCGACAGGCGTCAATCTTCCGAAAATACTGACCATCACTTTTATCTTGCCCCTCTCGGGGTTGATCTCGGAGACAGTTCCGGTGAAATCGCGGAAAGGCCCATCGACGACCTTTACCGTATCGCCGATAAAAAATGGAATCTCTATTTTGTGGTCTGCGGCCTCGATACCTCCGGCGCGCGCTTTAATGCGATCGATTTCCTCGTCGGCCATAGGCATGGGACTTCCGCTTCTCGTCGTAAGAAAACCTGTAACGCTCGGTGTTCCGTTGACCAAAGCGATTGTCTCTTTAGATATCTCCATATTGACGAGGATATAGCTCGGGAAAAACTTACGCTGAACCGTTTTGCGCTTTCCTTGGCGCATTTCGATGATGTCCTCGGTTGGAACGAGCACCTCGAAAATACGGTCTTCGTAACCTTTTTCGCGAATAGCGGCATCGAGATAACGTTTGGCCTTCTGTTCGTGTCCCGATAGCGTATGAACTACATACCAATTTGACATAGATCGATTATCCTAACACAAGCCGAACGAGTTTGAGAAAAAGGTTATCGATACCGCCGACAAAAACCAGCAAAAGGACACTGCTGATAACGACAGCTATAGTAAGGCCGGTAAGCTCGTCCCGGGTCGGCCATCTAACCTTCTTCGCTTCCTGAAAGGCTTCTTTACTAAACGTTTTAATCTTCTCGAACATATCGCCAGCCTATATTATAGTTTATCGGATGGCGGAGCATAGTAATCTCCGCCATCCAAATTTCAGGCCCGGAGGGAATCGAACCCCCAACCCCCGGTTTTGGAGACCGGTGCTCTACCAATTGAGCTACAGGCCTATACCGATGGCAAGCGGTGTCCGCTTACCGCGATTCTTTGTGCATCGTGTGTTTGCCACACTTCGCACAGAATTTCTTATACTCGACACGCTCCGGATGTTTCCGTTTGTTCTTCGTGTTAGTATAATTTCTGGCCTTACAGACGGTGCAAGCTAATATGATGACGTCTCTTGGCATTTTTTACTCGATAATCGTGTGAACGACACCGGCTCCGATAGTCTTGCCGCCCTCACGGATAGCGAAACGAAGCCCCTCTTCCATAGCGATAGGGGAGATAAGTTCGCATTCCATTGTTACATTGTCGCCCGGCATAACCATCTCGGTTCCCTCTGGAAGCTTGATAGCGCCGGTTACGTCGGTGGTTCTGAAATAGAACTGGGGTCTGTAACCGGTAAAGAACGCCTTGTGACGGCCGCCCTCGTCCCTGCTGAGCACGTAAACCTGAGCCTTGAACTTCGTATGCGGGGTGATAGAACCGGGTTTCGCCAGAACCATACCGCGCTCAACCTCGTCTTTGCCGATACCGCGCATCAGCACACCGACATTGTCTCCAGCTTCCGCGAAATCGAGAAGCTTACGGAACATTTCGAGGTCGGTTGCGACTGTCTCGCGGGTCGGTTTGATTCCGACGAGCTGGATTTTGTCGTTCTTGTTAATCCTGCCGCGTTCGACACGGCCGGTGGCAACTGTTCCGCGGCCGGTAATCGAGAAAACGTCTTCGACCGGCATAAGGAAAGGCTTGTTGATATCTCTTTCCGGAGTCGGAATGTAGTTATCGACCGCTTCCATAAGATCGAGAATCGGCTTGAATTCCGGGGTTTCGACACCCTTAGTGGTATCCAATCCGGCGTTCATAGCGTTAAGGGCGCTTCCGCGGATGATGGGAATATCGTCGCCGGGGAATTCGTGCTTGGAAAGAAGTTCCCTGACTTCGAGTTCCACCAAATCGAGGAGTTCCTCGTCGTCAACCTGGTCGGTTTTGTTCATAAAGACGACCATGGCGGGCACGTTCACCTGCTTGGCAAGAAGGACGTGTTCCGCTGTCTGCGGCATCGGACCGTCGGCGGCACTGACTACAAGAATAGCGCCGTCCATCTGAGCCGCGCCGGTAATCATGTTCTTGATGTAGTCGGCGTGACCCGGACAGTCGATGTGAGCATAGTGACGACTTTTCGTCTGATACTCGACATGCGCGGTGTTGATAGTAATACCGCGTTCCTTTTCTTCAGGAGCGTTGTCGATGTCGTCGAATTTCTCGACCTTCGACAATCCCAAATGGCTAAGCACCATAGTGATAGCCGCGGTGAGGGTCGTTTTGCCGTGGTCGATGTGACCAATTGTTCCCACATTAACGTGGGGCTTGGTGCGCTGGAATTGTTCTTTGGCCATTTGTTCCTCCTTATTAGCCTATTAGCGCAAGCTACTCATTATTCTCAAATGTTATCGAGGAAGTCGAGAAGAATGTCGCTCAGTCTGCCGAGAATACCGGCACGAGCTTGTTTCAGCTCTTCCTCGTTTTTATTTGTCTTTTCAAAAAGCTTATGAAGGCCCTTTTCGCGAAATATTCTTTGGGCTTCGAGATCCCATACTTCGTCAAAGGCCTGTAGAGCGATGAGTTCGCCCTTATCGAGCCAAACTCCGCAACCGTCGGGGCATCTATCGACTACCACGCCGGTGTCATACCCATAAACAGCACGACTAAGCGTCGAACTACAAGACGGACACGGATATTCGTCGTTGAGTTCGCGCTTCGGTATCGCATTGGAACGCCACCTTTTTGCTTCTTCGAGAGCTTCTTTGGGCATTATCTCTTTTCGGGTCTCGATTATCTTCCGAAGTTCCGAGCCACCCACCCAATAACCGCCGCAATCGTTGCACCGATAGATAGGATAGCCCTCGTATTCGGATTTAGTAAGTTCCCGGAAGCATCGGGGGCATTTCATTATCAAACTCCGTCCAAAAAGCCCACGACCGGATTTGAACCGGTGACCTCATCCTTACCAAGGATGTGCTCTACCGACTGAGCTACATGGGCGCACTAAATAATCTCAAACAGCTCAAAAGCGGGAAACGGGATTCGAACCCGCGACATTCAGCTTGGAAGGCTGACGCTCTAGCCAGCTGAGCTATTCCCGCGATTCAAAATGGTGGTGGGGGGAGGATTCGAACCTCCGAAGGCGTTGCCGACAGATTTACAGTCTGTTCCCTTTGGCCACTCGGGAACCCCACCAAACCTTGTCAAATAGCCGACGGAGGGAATCGAACCCTCAACCTGCGGTTTACAAGACCGCTGCTCTACCCTTGAGCTACATCGGCGGGTATCATACCTCTCGCCGGTATAGATTTGCCAAATAAATGTATCGACACGCCCAATGTCAAGTATTTTTTCAAAGATTTTTCATTTTTTTTCGAAAAAGGGGATAAAGTTATTGACAAGGCCATGGGTAAAATGTATTTTTATCGGACTTGTTAAGTGAAAACCCCTTTTTGGGAAATTATCAGGAGGTTTTAGATATGGGAAAAAAGAAGAGGTCATTTGCAGATAAAGTGTCGAAAGGCACCGGACCGCGCGGCGAAGTTTGCCCCAAATGCGAAACAATTAAAAGGGTCATTAAGATCGTCCGCGCAGAGAAAGTGGACGAAAAAGGCTCTTGGCGTTTCGTAGAGAATGTCGAGAAGGTCTGCAAGTGCAACGAGGAAGAATTGCTCGCTTCCTAAGGGAGGCGCGCAAAGGCTCACTATTGAGAACCGCCGGCTATGTTCGGCGGTTTCTTTTTTGTAATTTCGCACAATCCGGAAAATAAATTGACAATTTTTAATTTTTTACTTGCGCAGAACACTCTAAAGCACTATTATGTATTAAAATAATACCGGTCATTTCGAGTATTTCGTCAAGGAGGATAAATGAACTTGGAGCATTTTCAAGCTCTTGAGGAGAAGATAAACCAGCTTCTTAACCATATTATCAAACTCAAGGAAGAAAAACGCGAACTCATCGAGAACAATCAGCGGCTTGAATCAAGATTGCGTGAAATGCGCGAGGAGAAGGAAGCAATGCTGATGGAGAAGGAAAATCTTCAGAAACAAGCTCAGGCCGCCGCTTCGGCGTCAGAGCACGAAACTGAAATCAAAAGCCGTGTCGAGGCTCTTCTCAGTAAAGTTGACGAGGTCGTCGGATCCTAACCTTGTAAACGCGGATAGCGGATGATAGACGAACCGAAGAACAAAACTACGATAAAGGTGCGTATCTACGGCAAAGAATACTCCATACGCAGTTCAAGAAGCACGGAGTATGTCGAAGAGGTAGCGCGTTATGTCGATAATAAGATGACAGAGGTCGATAAAAGCGGTGTGTCGTCCAGCCCCGTCCAGGTGGCTGTGCTTGCCGCGATGAATATCACCGACGAACTTTTAAGCATCAAAATGGATGGCTCATCCGAAACTAAAGAGGTCGAAGACAGGGCAAAAAACCTCATCGACAGAATCTCTTCTGTTTTGGAAGAATAACCGACAATCGTTCATCCGTCTATCCGCCCACCGATCCTTGCTGTAAGGTCGTCGGTGGGTTTGCTATTTCTATTTTTTTTGAATGCCACGCTCCGTTAGCGCAAAAGCCGTAACGGGGGGGTTTAAACATAAATTGAAAAGGAGTTATTATGCACTGGCTCATTGGAATAATTGCGGGACTTGTGATAGGAATAGCCGGCGGCTATTTCATCGGATTGTCCCTCGTCCGTAGAACCGGACGGAATAGAATACAAGACGCCGAAGCAAAAGCGAAAAAAATTATCGAGGAAACGGAGCATAAGTCGTCGATTAAACTCAAGGAGGCGGAACTCGCGGCGAAAGACAAGCTGATTCAAATGAAACAGGAATTCGAGCGCGAGACACAAACCAAATACAATGAAATACGCCGCGAAGAGAGGAAACTTGCCGAAAAACAATCCTCGATAGAAAGGAAAATGGACCTTCTACGCAAAAAAGACCGCGACGCACAAGCGCGCGAACGGCTTCAAGCGCAGGAAGAAAAGCAAATCCGCCAAAAACAGAACGAACTCGACGAACTTTTCGAACGGCAGAACCGCCAGCTCGAACGCATCGCCGGCATGAGTGCCGAAGAGGCCAAACAGCTTCTGATACAGAATCTCGAACAGGAAGCACGCGCCGAGGCTGTGAAAATTATCCGCAATATCCGCGAAAAAGCCGAGGCAAACGCCGAACGAGAGGCTCGTCAGATTATTATCGATTCTATACAACGTTGCGCCGCCGATACGACAGTAGAATCTACGGTCAGCGTCGTAAATCTACCCTCCGACGAGCTTAAAGGCAGAATTATCGGACGCGAGGGAAGAAATATCCGCGCTTTCGAGATTGCAACCGGTGTCGATGTCATCGTCGATGACACCCCCGAAGCAGTGATTTTATCGGGATTCGACCCGATACGCAGAGAGATCGCACGCATCGCCCTCGAAAAGCTTATTCTCGACGGTAGAATTCATCCGGCACGTATCGAGGAGAGCGTCCAAAAAGCCGAAAAGGAGATGGAAGTCATCATCCGCGAGGCGGGAGATCAAGCCTGTTTCGAGGTCGGTGTTCATGATCTCGATCCGGAACTGATCAAGCTCATGGGAAGACTGAAATACAGAACATCCTATGGCCAAAACGTGCTTCAGCATTCCATCGAAGTCGCACATCTTTCCGCGCATATCGCCGATCTGCTTGAGCTCGACCCCCAAACTGCCCGTCGTTGCGGACTTCTCCACGACATCGGCAAGGCTGTTGACCGCGGACAAGAAGGGACGCACACGGAACTCGGCCACGAAATCGCCCGACGTCACGGCGAGGGGCCGATCGTCCTTAATGCGATTCTCGCGCATCACGCCGATGTCGAGGCAGAAACGCCATATACCATTATAACGATGGCCTCCGACGCTATTTCCGGGGCGAGACCCGGCGCGAGACGTGAGACCCTTGAAAACTATGTCAAGAGACTCGAAAGGCTCGAAAAGGTCGCCGACGGTTTCGCCGGTGTCGAAAAATCATACGCGATTCAAGCTGGAAGAGAAATCCGCGTAATGGTTGTTCCCGACGAGGTTTCGGATCAGGATTCGTCCTTTATGGCTTCTGAAATCGCTCAGAAAGTTCAGGATGAGTTGGAATATCCCGGACAGATAAAAATTACGGTAATTCGCGAAACTCGAGCGGTAGATTACGCTAAATAGAAAATTCCGGTTTCACTAACAGGCGGTGCCGACAAAGCGCCGCCTTTTTTTGTCCAATAAAAGGGTTGCGGAAACTCTCGACGCTGTTTATTTTCAAGAACCGCGAGAAGGCGCGGCAATTATGCGAATTTTATTCATAGGTGACATTTTTGGACAACCCGGCAAAACCGCTGTTCACGAGCTTTTACCGAGCATCGTCGAGCAATACGCTCCCGATGTAGTCATCGCGAACGGCGAGAACATCGCCGGTGGTTTCGGAATAACCGTTAATCTGGCACAAAAGCTTTTCAGATATGGCATCGACGTGATTACCACCGGTAATCATATCTGGGATCGACCCGAAGCGGACGAGCTTGTTGACGGCAAGTTGAACGTCCTTCGCCCGATAAATTTCCCTCGCGGTGTTTCGGGTCGTGGAAGCCTTGTTTTCGATACGCGCGAGGCCGGCAAAATAGCGGTTCTGAACGCACAAGGACGTGTGTTTATGCGATGTATCGACGACCCATTTCGCGTTTCGGAAAAAGAGGTTGCCAAACTTCGTGAAATCACACCGAATATCCTCGTGGATTTCCATGCCGAGGCGACTTCTGAGAAAAAGGCATTCGGGTTTTTCCTCGACGGCAAGGTGAGCGCGGTCGTCGGAACGCACACCCATGTGCAAACCTCGGACAACCAAATCCTCCCGAAGGGCACAGCGTTTATCACCGATGTCGGTATGACCGGCGCGCACGAGTCGGTTATCGGCGTCAAACCGGAACTTGGAATGGAGTTTTTGCTTTCGGGACGAAATGTCCGTTTTACGCCCGCCGAACGAGACATAAGATTACAAGGCGCAATAATCGATATTGACAAATATGGCGCGGCTGAGTCAATAAAAAGGCTCGATGTTCCGCTGAAGGAGGAATAAATGGGATACCGTGAAGTTCTCAGAACAAATATTGGCAGAATGCCGGATTTTAGCGGTAAAGTCCGCGATTTGTATGACCTCGGTGATAAACTTTTACTTGTTGCGACCGACAGATTAAGCGCTTACGATGTCATTATGCCGAACGGAATCCCCGGTCGTGGAGTCGTTTTGACCGAGATGTCCGATTTTTGGTTCAGAAAAACCTCCGATATCGTGCCGAACCATCTTATCACCACCAATTTCGAGGACTTTCCATCGGAACTTCGCCCCTATCGCGACCAGTTGGAAGGCCGAACGATGCTCTGCAAAAAGGCCGACCGAGTGGATATCGAGTGCGTCGCGCGCGGATATCTTGCGGGAAGCGGATGGCGCGAGTATCAGAAGTCCGGGACAGTTTGCAATATCCCCCTTCCGAAGGGGCTTATCGAGTCTGACAGGCTTCCGGAGCCTATCTTCACGCCTGCTACTAAAGCCGAGCAGGGCGCTCATGACGAGAATATCTCCTTCGAGCGTATGGTTGAAATTGTGGGGATCGAGCTTGCGGAGCGCCTTCGCAAACTTACGCTTCGGCTTTATGATGAAGCCGCCACCTACGCTCTTTCACGCGGGATTATCATCGCCGATACGAAGTTCGAATTTGGGTTTATCGACGGCGAACTTTGCGTTATCGACGAGATGCTATCGCCGGATTCGAGCCGTTTCTGGGATGCCCTCGAATGGAACCCCGGCTCGCCTCAGGAGAGCTTCGACAAACAGTTCGTCCGCGATTGGCTTGCGCATAGCGGTTTTACGGGCGACGGTGAACCTCCGCGTCTTCCGGAGGAGGTTGTCGCGGGCACTCTTCACCGTTACGAGGAAGTCCGCGATAGGCTCTTGAAATAGCCCCTCCTAAATTTCTATCAAACCCTCTTAATTCATGTCTTTGCGCTTGCAAAGGCCAATGTCTTATTCCGCAATAAAAAACTTGCTTTTTATCCAATTTCTATTTTATTAGTAATAGGACTCTTTTTAAATTTAAGGGGGAATGATGAAAAAGGGTAACATGTTGTCTATCATCATGCTTTTGAGCGTAACGCTCATCTACGGCATCGAAGTAGAGATATACCGAGTCAGCGACATGCCATTGGTTATCCAAATCGATGTTTTCAACGATGGCGAACCGCCAGTAGAGATAACGGATTTTCATTTCAGTGTCTCCCCGCCATGTATGATAGTCGGTGCATCCGGTCCTCCCGGATGGACTCTCAGATATGGGCTTCCAAATACTTTTGTGGAAATGGATGCACCTGCCGGCGGCGGAATTATGCCGGGCGGAAGCGGCGGGTTCACGGTAGTTTTGGAAGGCCCCTGCGAAGGTGCAACATATTCGTTCTGGCTTACAAGCCACGGCGTTGTGATTCCCGGGACAGAGCGGGAAGGCACGATTCCCATTCCTGTGAATGTCTATGAGGGCGGAACTCCGGAAAAGCTTGAAATAACGCTTTCCCCGAATCCATTCAATTCAGCGTGCGCGATAAATGTGCCTGCACGGGCAAAGATTTCTGTGTTCGATATACGCGGAAATCTTGTCGAGGAGTTCTCCTGTGGATGTTCACGGACAATATGGGTTTGGCAACCGTCGAAAGGGACGGAATCAGGCATTTATTTTATCCGGGCGGATTTGCCTGACGACACGCGGATATCGCGCCGAGCGGTGTATATGAAATAATCCGTAACGAAAATATAAGAACGAACCTTTTCAAATGAACATTTATGTATCGAAAAAATGCATTGAAATAGACTGGCTTCGCATCAAAGGAAATCCCAAAAATAAATTTTCCTTGCCCATCAGTTTATTATCTCATAAATTCTCAATGGATATGCAACTGAATAGCTCAAAAAAGAGCTAAGACCCAAAAAAAAGGCAAATAATGAGAATCATTACTACCGCACTTTTATTGCTCGCTTTTTTCTTGACCGCGCAGGAAAAGGTTTTCGTCGTAGTCGAAACGGGCGAAAGTGAGTCAGTTATTTACAAAATGAACCCCAACGGCTCATCGCCGACACAATTCTTTTCTTGGGACGGCAAACCTGCCCGCGGCACACGCGATCATATTATCCAAATCGACATCTCGCCATCGGGAAGATATATCGCGATGGACTCGAATCACGACCGTTGGCATAATTACAGCAAATACAACATCTTCATTGTGAACTCCGAAGGAACGAGCTGGCGTCAGATAACGCCATATCCGGCCGCAGACGGCTTTTGGTATTCCGGAGCAACCGGAACTATCACCGGGCAGGTTACAGATGGCGGTTATTATGTCGCCTTTCCCGAGGTAACCTGCGAGGGCGTAGTCGGCACGGTTACCGGCGATGCTTTCGGCAACTACACTATGACCGGCGTGCCTCCGGGCGAGCACAAAGTCTATGCTTGGACAATGTTCATGGGCGAAATCGTGTGGGGATGGAATCTTGTCGATGTTTCCGCGGGCTATACTCAAACCTGCAACATCTCAAACACGGGATACAGCGATCTTTCCAGAGAGCACTACACCTATCCGGCATGGGGATCAAATGACAATACCTTATATTATTATTCGAGATTTATAACCGGTATTTATAAAACCGTCTATCCATGGGAATGGGATTTCGACACGGTTCTGACCGGATCATGGACAAGCTCCGAATTCTACGGTTACGATGTCCGCAGATCGGACGGCAAGCTCGTTTATATTATCGAAGAGCAAGGCATTTACACGGCTAACGCGAACGGCACCGGCAGAACCCTCGCATATGCAGACGGAAGCATGGGAATCACTGTTCAGGGCTATCATTCCAACCCGAAATGGTCACCCGACGGCACGCAAGTCCTCTTCGCGGGCTATCTTTACGCGCCTCCGGACTATGTCGGGAATGTTGTGGCTATCTACGATTTCACTACTAGCAGTATAGAGTATTGGTTTGGTTGGGGAGAGGGAAATTTCCCGAAACCTCTGGCATGGTCCCCCGATGGCAACTATGTCCTCGTTCGATACCACGAGGGCGATGCCTCGGAAGCTGTGCTTTACAAAATCAATCCATCCGACCTTTCCGATTACGCAATTATCTATGGCCCCGCAAAAATTTCCGATGCCGATTGGGGAATAATGGTTCCCAGCGGGATAGGCGAAACACCCGATTTGCCAGAAAGATCAACTATTACAGCTTATCCGAATCCATTCAACTCCTCCGTGCGGTTCGCTTTTGAGGGCGAAGGTGCTGGTTTTGCTCCCGCGACCATCGAGATTTACGATATTTCGGGACGGAAAATAGCCGAATCGGCCACTTTCGATACTAAAAGCTACAGGGCGATTGGCCGCGATGAACATGAATTTCTCTGGACGCCTGATGTCGGAACTCCCTCCGGTGTGTATTTCGCTCGCGTAATAGCGGATAATGGTGAATCGCAAACCGCGAGGGTGGTTTATTTGAAGTAAGCTTCGACAACGGAATGCTTCAAAAGTAGCATAAATTCTGAGTTAAAATATCTCGATGAGCAGATTTCCACCGAGATATTCGCCGTCGAGATCGAAAAAGCAGGCACGAATTTCCGGATTATCAGATAGAAATTCCATTCCGGCATCAAATCCCATAACAAACAGCGCTGTCGATAGGATGTCCGCGGTTACGGCATCCGGTGCAATGACCGTTACGGCGCTGACATGTCTTGCAGGGATGCCCTTTTGCGGGTCGATAATGTGATGATACCGAACGCCGTCGCGCTCGAAAAAACGCTGGTAATCCCCTGCAGTGGCGCAGGCTTTGCCAGATTCAAGTTTGAATTTGGCGATAACTTCCTCCGGTGCGCGTGGGTGGCGAATGCCTATAACAAAGGGCTTGCCGGCTTTATCCCCCGAAGCTATATTTCCGCCGAGGTCGATAATATAGCGGTTAATGAATGGAATGGTGTCCAACATCTCCGCGACTGCCCCTGCGGCGATGCCTTTGCCGAGACCACCCAAATCGAGTTTTGTCCCGAGGGACTTGCATATTCTGCCATCGTTGATTTCGACAGGATTGCCCGCAAATCTCATCGCCTCAGAAAGCGCGCTATCCGATGGAATATCCCCCTCGCCCGTGAAATCCCACAACCGTATAATTCCACCCACACGGATATCGAAAGCGCCAGAGGTTTTCACAAGATAATCCAGCCCGATTTCAAGCGCGGACTCGAGTTTCGGGGATGTTAACTCGAATTCTTCGAACATATTAACTCGGTAAATGCCGCCGGAGCTGTCATAAGCGCTAAGCGATTTCTCCCAATCGCCAAGTTCACGCCATATCTCCGCGAAAATCGGCTCCAAATCGCGCCCCTTCTCGGTCTCGATAGAAATTGAAACAACGGTGTCGAACATTAGACGTGTTCGGCGCACAGGCTCGCGCTTTGTTCCGCAATTCGAAATTAGAATTGCAATAACAGCGAAAAATAGAGGTAAATATTTCTTCGAGTTTATCATAACCGTTTATCATAAATCTACCACGTAGATTTTTCAAGCGGAATCGCGAAAAAGCGTAAGCTTTGCCCTTGACCAAAGCGCGGTTTTCAACTATTTTGTAATACCATGGATATCGACAAACAGTTGATTGCAGAGGAAATCGAGCGGCTTCGCGAGGAGATTCGGCGGCATAATTATCTTTATTATGTCGTGGATTTGCCGGAAATCTCGGATTCCGAATACGACGCGCTTTTCGACCGGCTTTCCGCGCTCGAAGAGGCGAATCCCGAGTCGATTTCTCCGGATTCGCCTACTCAAAGGGTCGGCGCGGAACCGGTGACGGCTTTCAAATCGGTCGCGCATTCGATTCCCATGCTAAGTTTGGGAAAAGTTACATCGCAAGGCGAGTTTCTCGCTTTTCACAAACGAGTTCGAGATGGCCTTCGCCAAGACAATGCCGTCGAAAGGTCTAATTCTATCGAACTTCCCTCAGTTTTCGATTCCGACTCAGAATCGGATGGCTCGGAGGCGCAAATCATTTATTCTTGCGAACCTAAGCTCGACGGCCTCGCGGTCAGCGTCCGCTACGAAGACGGCGTCCTTGTTCTCAGTGCCACACGTGGCGATGGCAACCTCGGCGAGGATGTAACCCAAAACATCCGCACAATAAAATCGATCCCGCTGAAGCTTCGTCAAAAATTCCCTGTTTTAGAGGCTCGCGGTGAAGTAGTATTCCCGAAGAGCAAATTCGCGACCATGAACGAGATGCGTATAGAACGCGGCGAAGAGCCATTCGCGAATCCACGGAACGCCGCCGCTGGAAGCCTTCGCCAGCTCGACCCGAAAATCACGGCGGAAAGGCCGTTAGAGGCTTTTTTCTATGCCGTCGGAGCGATAGATTTGGGCGCGGAGGAGCCGCCAAAAAGCCATAGAGAGGAGCTGGAACTCCTTCGCAAAGCCGGACTTCGAGTCGTGCCCCTTGCAGAACCCCTGAATGGCCCACTCGAAGTCGCGGAATATTTCAAACGTATAGCCGAAATTCGTGAGAGCTTGGATTTTGAAATAGACGGCGTGGTTGTGAAGGTTGACGATATCGAAACACAGCGAAGGCTCGGCGAGATTTCTCGAAGCCCGCGATGGGCGGTGGCGTGGAAATTCCCCGCGCAGGAGAAGGTAACAACCCTCGAAGGTGTTCTTTGGAATGTCGGAAGAACCGCGGCTGTCACGCCGGTTGCACTTCTCACGCCGGTCGAGATTGCGGGGGTAACTGTTCAGCGCGCGAGTTTACACAACGAAGACCAAATTGAAAAACTTGGGCTGAAAATAGGCGATAAAGTTCTTGTTCGGCGCGCGGGCGATGTTATTCCATATATTGTGCGCGCGATGGAGGAACTCCGCACCGGTGGAGAACGCGAGATAATCCCCCCTGAAAAATGCCCCGACTGCGGATCCGAACTTGTCAAAGAAATGGGCGATGTTTACCGCAGATGCCCGAATATCAGCTGTCCCTCGGTCGTCGCGGAATCGCTTACTCATTGGGCTTCACGCAGTGCGATGGATATCGACGGCCTCGGACCGAAACAAATTGCCCAGCTACTTCGCGAAAATCTTATAGCTGATGTCGGCGATTTATATCGGCTTCGAAAAGAAGATGTCGCCAATCTCGAAAGATTCGCCGAAAAAAGCGCGGAAAACTTGATAGAGGCTATTCGCGCGAGCAAAAATCGACCGTTGGCGAGGTTCATTAATGCGCTGGGGATTAGGCATGTCGGCGAAACGGTCGCAAAAATGCTTTCCGCCGAATATGGGTCTCTCGACAAGCTCGCGCAGGCCTCTGTCGAAGATCTGACGCTAATAGAAGGTGTCGGACCGGAAATAGCCAAAGCCATTGTCGATTTCTTCGGAAACGAGAATAACCGTAAACTTATCGAAAAATTACGCAATCTGGGAGTCGAACCTATTCTTCCTGAAAAAGAATCCAAGACCGAAGCGATTTTAGAAGGATTGACCTTCGTTTTGACCGGCACACTTTCAAGACCGAGAGATGAGATTAAGGCCATTCTCGAATCTTACGGAGCGAAGGTCTCCGGTTCTGTCTCAAAAGCGACCGATTATGTCATTCACGGTGATTCGCCCGGAAGCAAACTCGACAAGGCAAATCAGTTGAATGTAAAAACCCTCGACGAAGAAGCGCTCAGAGAATTTTTCCGCGATAGAGGAATCGCTTTTTAGAATCAGCGGGTAATTCTTGCATAATTCACCGAAATTGCTTATTATTATAGATTGCTAAATGTAGCGAAGGGACAAATATGAAGAATTTTGCCGTTATATTGGCCGGCGGCAAGGGCGAAAGGTTCTGGCCGGCGAGCAGATCGGACAGACCCAAACAGCTTTTGCGGCTATTATCCGAAAAAACCATGCTCGAAGAGACAATCGACAGGGTTGAAACTCTCGTTGAACCCGAAGATGTCCTTATTGTAACCAGCGACGACCTTAGAACCCTCATCGAGAAGGAACTTCCGCAATTGAACGGCGGGAATTTTCTTATCGAGCCGGTGGGACGGAACACCGCACCCGCGATAGGCCTCGCGGCGGCGAATATTGTCGCGAAACACGGCGACGGCGTGATGATTGTCCTGTCCTCCGATCACCGAATCAAGCCGGTGGAATCGTTCCAGAACGCGATTAGCGCCGCCGCACAGATTGCCGCCGAAAACGACCGTCTGATTCTTATCGGAATAGAGACATCGCGGCCAGAAACAGGTTATGGCTACATCCAAACCGGAATCGAAATGATGGAGGTTGACGGCCTCACAATCTACGATGTCGCGAGTTTTCGCGAAAAGCCCAACCGCCTTCTCGCGCAAGAATATTATCTCGACAGCAAGCATCTCTGGAATTCCGGCATCTTCGTATGGCGCGCGAGCGTGATTCTCGAAGAGATGAAAACCGCCCTTCCGGAACACTACGAACTTCTAATGCGCTACAAAGACGCGGTCGGGACCCCAGAAAAGCGCAAAGTGCTCGACGAAATTTTCGATAAGATGCAATCGATAAGCATCGATTACGGCGTTTTGGAAAAATCGAAATCGGTCGCGGTGCTAAGGGCCAAATTTACATGGGACGATGTCGGAAGCTTCTCGGCGCTCGAAAGGATTATGCGTAAAGATTTCGACGGCAATGTCGTGGCGGGAGAAAACATCGTTCTTCACGAGACATATGAAACCACCGTTATGAACGAGGCTCCCGGTCCGGTTGTTACCTTTGGAATCAGCGATATAACGATAATCCGCACCGAAGACGCTCTGTTGGTAATTCATAAGACAAAAATCCCACATATGCGAGAACTTCTGGACACGATGAAAGAGATGCCGGACATGGAGGGTTACCTATGACGCGCGCTATTATTACAGTCATCGTGATTGGTCTTTTTGTCTCCGGATGCACTTTTCTTCCCCCCGCGAGAAGTTCCGGACAGCAGGACGCGGCAGAAACAGCGATTGTCCTTCCCGAGGCCGAGCAGACGCCGCCGATGGTCGTCGCAGAGCGAAAAGACCCCCCACAGGAAATCGATTATCACAGTTTCGATGATGATTTTTCTCCCGAGGTTACCGCCAAACCGCAGGGTCTTCAACGCGGTTTCCGTGTTCAGGTAATCACAACCGAGAATTCGACCTTGGCCGATGAGATTATCGAGAAGATTCAGAACAAGCTCGAACTGCCTGTTTATAAGATTTTCGAGCCGCCCTATTATAAAGTTCGCGTCGGAAATTGCGTTACACAGACCGAAGCCGACGAACTTATGGGCCAGCTTCGCAGAGCCGGCTACGAGACTTTCATCGTCCGCGATATGGTAAATCCGGACGACAATCCTCGATGAAGTTGTTCGAAATTAACCCGCACGCGCCCTCTGATGAGGCTTTGACTGCCGCGGTAGAAGCGCTTCGGGAGGATAAAATCATCTGCTATCCCACCGAAACTCTTTACGGTTTCGGCACAAATGCCCTTTCGGAGCGCGCTTGCGATCGTTTGAATCAAATCAAAGAACGAAAACCCGGCCAACCTTTTCTGATGCTCATTTTACGCAATTGGGCAGAGGACTGGATTATGGAAGCGATGTCGGCAAAGCCTCTTTTGGAGCGATTTTGGGAGGGGGGACTCACTGTCGTTGCCACACCGCCAAGCCGTAGTCATATTCCGAAATGGCTTCTCGCTTCTGACGGCGGAATAGCAATTCGTTCAGCTTCAATGGAGCTAAATATTCGAATGCTCGAAATGTGCGGCTTTCCGATTACCTCGACCAGCGTGAATCAAAAGGACTCCCCACCCTTGAAAAAGCTCGATTCAGCCGACTCATGGCTCGCGGAAGTCTGTGATGTCGCCCTGGACGCCGGCATAATCGATTGTGGACTTCCATCTACGATTGTGGATATTCGCAAATTTCCCTCGGAGCTTCGCATTCTGAGGCGTGGAGTGATTTCAATCGAGGAAATTACCACAGAATTCCCGAAAACGAGGATAGTAACAATATGAAAATTCTCTTTATCTGCACCGGCAATACCTGCCGTTCCGCGATGGCGGAGGGAATCGCACGGGAAATTGCCTCGAAGCGAGCGCTCGATTTGGAAATCGCCTCCGCTGGAACTTTGGGATTTATTGGCGAACCGGCCTCTATTAACGCCACAGAGGCGTGCGCGGAAATCGGTGTGGATCTAACAAATCATCGTAGCATAGCCTTAACCGCTAAACTACTCGAGGAATCCGACCTCGTGTTTGGCATGGAATATGCGCATTTAGAGTTTGCGAAGAGGCTCGTTCCAGCCCTCGAAGGAAGTATCCATCTGCTCGGCGAATCCTTCGGCGGCACAAATGGCGGCGAGATTCCAGACCCCATTGGAAGGGATATGGAATTCTTCCGCGAGACAAGGAACAGAATCGAGGGTGAAATTGAAAAGCTATTCGAAAATCTCGAACATCGCGACTAAAGCGACGGTTTTCGTCCTGCTGATATTAGCCGCGGCCATCGTCGCAAAGGTCGAAACCGATCCTGCAAAAGCCGAACTCGCTCTTCGCGCTTTAGATTCGGTCAAAATTCCCACTCCCGACAACCCGGATGCTTTCAAACCCGGCGAACTTCTCAAATTCAGCATCGACTATGGTTTCGTAAACGCCGGCTGGGCGGAGATGGAAATTGCCTCAATTGTCGAGTATAAAGGCCGCCTCGCATACAATATACAAACCCGTGCGGGCACGAATAAAACCTTCTCGGTAATCTTTCCGGTTGACGACAGGGTCGTTTCGCTTCTTGATAAAAAGGAATTTTATTCGCTTCGTCACGAAAAACATCTCAGCGAGGGGAATTACCGCGCCAACAGATGGTTCACCTTCGATCAGGACAACAACCGCGCAATTTCAAAAGATTACGACATCGAAACCTACCCGCGCGTGCTCGATGTGCTCGGTGCATTCTATTTCGCACGCACACTCGAAATGGAACCGGGTGACACATTCTATCTCCCCAACCACACCGACGGCAAAAACTACCCGCTAACTGTCGCAGTCCATCGGAGAGAAGTCGTAACTGTGCCTGCCGGCACTTTCAAAACCATCGTCGTAGAACCGATTCTCAGAGCGCCGGGGATTTTCGAGCACAAGGGCAATGTCTTCATCTGGCTAACCGACGATAAAATAAAAA